>ENA-OQNA01000023-OQNA01000023.1-human-gut-metagenome-genome-assembly--contig:-NODE-23-length-56499-cov-6.468743_pt1 | contig 56499 bp, 61 predicted proteins | sample MGYA00242625_ERZ504872 | MGnify/ENA primary metagenome ERZ504872 (study PRJEB26092, sample SAMD00036425) | human gut metagenome | host: Homo sapiens | study: EMG produced TPA metagenomics assembly of...
AAGCCCGTCTCCCAAGAGCTGCCGCGTAGCGATAAGCAGGCTCTTTGTCGGAGCGATACTATCGCGCAGTGCAGAGCTGTTTGGCAGCATCCTTGCCCTCTCAGGCGCCCCGCGCCAGCTCCCCCAAAGGGGGAGCCCTTGGCAGGCCGGTCAACTTCCTACTGGACGCCTGAGGCCCGATATGGCGCAAAAGGGCGGGCCTTGCTACAGAGGGCAGCATCTTCTGGACAAGCGCACCTTGTCAAGCTGCCGTGAATCTTGGCAGCGGAGCACTACTGTTCCCGAGACATCGTGCTTTGCTCGTCCCGCGTGGGCCTGACCGACACGCCAGTGGCTCCCCCTTTGGGGGAGCTGTCACCGAAGGTGACTGAGAGGGCAAGGAAGCCTGCCCTCTGTGCTGGTGCCGGGGGTGTAGAAGTACGACTTATTACGAAAATATGAATAAAAACTCGAAAAAGCCCTACCGTTCCCGGTTCCGGTCTGCTATAATTTTCTATGCTTGTTACAAAAACCTGAAGTGAAGTAAAGGAGCCAGGAATATGATAAAAAGCGCTGAACTGGAAAATTCGGCATATGAGTTTGAGGCGAAAATGCCGCTGCGCCACGCTGTCCCGCTGGGATTGCAGCACGTGTTCGCCATGTTCGTGGGCAACCTCACCCCGCTGCTCATCATCACCAGCGCCTGCGGCCTCGCGGGCGGTGAGTTCGCAGACCTGCAGGTGAGCCTGCTGCAGAACGCCATGTTCGTGGCGGGCATCGTCACGCTGGTGCAGCTGTACGGCCTCGGCCCTGTGGGCGGCAAGGTGCCGATCATCATGGGTACCAGCTCGGGCTTTCTGGGCGTGTTCAACAGCGTGGCTGCCACCATGGGCGGCGGCGTCACGGCCTACGGCGCCATGATGGGCGCATCCATTCTGGGCGGCCTGTTCGAGAGCGTGCTGGGCGTCTTTCTGAAGCCCCTGCGCAAGCTGTTCCCGCCGGTGGTCACCGGCACGGTCGTGCTGTCCATCGGTCTGTCCCTCATCTCCGTGGGCGTCAACTCCTTCGGCGGCGGCAACGCAGCCAAGGACTTCGGCTCGGTGGAGAACCTGCTGCTGGCCGTCTTCGTGCTGGTGGTCATCCTCTTCTTCAAGCACTGGACCAATGGCTTCCTCAGCTCTTCCTCCATCCTCGTGGGCATCATCGCGGGCTATCTGGCAGCCATCGTCATGGGCTTCGTCCTGCCCACCACCGGCGTCACCGCCGACGGCGTGGAGTTCACCAAGGCATGGGTGCTGAACTGGAACAAGGTCGCTGAGGCCAGCTGGTTCGCCATCCCCAAGCTGGTGCCGGTCAAGATCGTCTTCGACCTCCGCGCCATCCTGCCCGTCATGATCATGTTCATCGTCACCGCCGTGGAGACGGTGGGCGACATCTCCGGCGTCATGGAGGGCGGCATGGGCCGCGAGGCCACCGATAAGGAGCTGAGCGGCGGCATCATCTGCGACGGCCTCGGCTCTACCGTCGCCGCCTGCTTCGGCGTCCTGCCCAACACCTCCTTCAGCCAGAACGTGGGCCTCGTGGCCATGACCAAGGTGGTCAACCGGGGCGCGCTGGCCACCGGCGCCATCTTCCTGATGCTCTGCGGCCTCATCCCCAAGCTGGGCGCACTCATCTCCATCATGCCGCAGGCCGTTCTGGGCGGCGCTGCCGTCATGATGTTCTCCTCCATCGTGGTGTCGGGCATCCAGCTCATCACCAAGGAGAAGATGACTCCCCGCACCCTGACCATCGTCTCTGTGGCGCTGGGCGTGGGCTACGGCATGGGTGCAAACGCCAAGATCCTTGCCAACACCCCCCAGTTCGTCCAGCTCATCTGCGGTGAGAGCGGCATCGTGCCTGCTGCCTTCGTGGCCATCCTGCTCAACTGCCTGCTGCCCCGCGACGAGAAGTAAGCGTTGAAGCACTGCGGCCTCCCTGTCTTTGCAGGGAGGTCTTTTTGTGCTATAATTTCCCCAGTCTTATCAGGAAGAGGGAAGGAGGACTCTATGGAACCGCAAACTGCCGCCCGCTATCGTCTTCTGGACGAGCTGCGGGGACTCGACCTCATCAGCATGATGCTCTACCACGGGATGTGGGACGTGGTGTTCCTCTTCGGCGTGGCCCAGAAGTGGTACACCGGACGCCCGGGCTTTGTGTGGCAGCAGAGCATCTGCTGGGTCTTTATCCTGCTTTCGGGCTTCTGCCTGCCGCTGGGGCATCATCCGTTCCGGCGGGGAGCCGTCGTCTTCGGGGCAGGGGCGCTGGTCACAGCTGTCACCCTGCTCTTCCTGCCCGAGGACGTGGTGTGGTTCGGGGTGCTGACCCTGCTTGGCTCGTCCATGCTCCTCACCGCCGCGCTGGACCCGCTGTTTCGCCGTGTCCCGCCCGCCGTGGGCGTGGCCGTCAGCGCCCTGCTGTTCTGGGTGACCTACCCCACGATGAACGGCTTCTGGAACCTGCCGGGCGGGCGTCTGGCCCTGCCGCAGGCCCTCTACGCCAGCTACACCACGGCCTATCTGGGCTTCATGCCCAAGAGCTTTTTCTCCACCGACTATTTCCCGCTGCTGCCCTGGCTGTTTCTGTTCTGGGCGGGGTACTTCCTCCACCACCTCGTGGGCCGCGGACGCCTCGCGCCGCTGCGCCGGTCGGTCTGCCCGCCGCTGGGCTGGATGGGCCGTCACTCGCTGGTGCTCTATCTGCTCCATCAGCCGGTCATCCTGGGGGTGCTGACGGTGGCGTTCCGGCTGGTGAGAGCGGGGTAAAACTTCTGGAAAAGTTAGCCTCTGTGACCGCTTGACAAAGCAGCGGCGCTGTGGTATCCTATGGACGGTTAGAGAAATCTAACTAAAGAGATGCGTCTGAGCCTGCTTCCGACGCATTTTTATGGAGCAAGAAGTTAGAAGCAGCTAACCCAATAAATCAAAAGTGAGGCTGAATAGTATGAGCAAAGTAGCAATCGTATTCTGGAGCGCCACCGGCAACACCGAGACCATGGCAAACTGCATCGCGGAGGGTGCAGGCGCTGCCGCCGCCATCGTCCCCTGCGCCGAGATGGACGCAGCAAAGCTGGGCGAGTATGACGTGGTGGCCTTCGGCTGCCCGGCCATGGGCGCGGAGCAGCTGGAGGAGAGCGAGTTCGAGCCGATGTTCGCGGGCCTCGAAGGCTCTCTGAACGGCAAGAAGGTGGCTCTGTTCGGCTCCTACGGCTGGGGCGACGGCCAGTGGATGCGCGACTGGTGCGAGCGCGTCAAAGAGGACGGCGCACAGCTGTTCAGCGACGAGGGCCTCATCTGCAACGAGACGCCCGACGACGACGTTCAGGCTGCCTGCCGCAAGCTGGGCGCTGATCTGGCCAACTGGTAAAAAATAACATCGGCCCATCCTGCATCATCCCGCGTCTTTGGGGCAACCTAGGGACAAAGAGGTGATGAATGAATGGAAAACACAGGTGTCCGCTGTGATGTCTGCGAGTGCCGCCACAACGTGGGGAGCAGCAAGTGTGACTTGCCCGAGATCACAGTGACGGAGCGCTGCACCTGCTCTTCTCAGCAGGTGGACATCCCGCACTACTGCCAGAGCTACGAGAAGAAGTAAGTTCTGCGCAAAAAAAGACCTCTGCCCGACGGCCTTGCCGGGCAGGGGTCTTTTATTTTAGTGGAGGCTGACGCCGAAGGTGGGCAGGCTGCGCAGCAGGGTGCCGACGTTGTGCATCTCGTAGATGCCGAAGCCCAGAGCGCTGGCGGCTACGAGGTTGTCGGCCCGGTCGTCGATGAAGATGCACTCATCGGCCCGGAGATGGTACTTGTCCAGCAGGGCCTGATAGATGCGGGGGTCGGGCTTGTTGATCTTCACTTCGCAGGAGGCCACGCCGCCGTCGAAGAGACCCTCGAAGTCCCGGTGCATCAGCAGGTCCAGCACGTCCTCGGGGATGTTGCTCAGGTAGTAGACGCAGTAGCCGCGCTGCTTGAGCTGCTCCACCAGCGTCTGCATCCGGCGGCGGGGGCGGAGCATGCTCATCCAGTCGTCCAGCACGCCCTCCACCTCGAAGCCCCGGCCCACGGCTCTGGCCCGCTGGAGCATCCGCTCATTGGCCTCCCGGCGGGTGATGCGGCCCGCGTCCAGCAGCCGCCATTCTCTGCTGCCGAAGGTCAGGTCGTAGACCTCCTCTTCCAGCCCCCGGTTCCCGAACAGGTCGATGAGGTACTTGTGGGGGTCGAAATCCACCATGACGCCGCCGAAGTCGAACACGATATTTTTATACATCGATGATACCTCTTAAAAAAAGTTGGGATGTCCTGCGCCCAGTATAGCACATCCGGGACAGTATTTTCCAGTCCTTTTGCATCGTCCGGCCCGCCCCGGCATAGGATGGGACTGTAAGGGGCGGGGGAGATGACCTTTCGGGAGCTGTGCAGCAAGGAAGTCGTCCAGCTGAAGGACGGGGCCTGCCTTGGCCGGGTGGACGATGTGGAGCTGGACGCCGACACGGCCCGCATCGGGAGTTTGCTTCTGCTGGGGCGGCCCCGGCTCTTCGGGCTGCTGGGCCGGGACGAGACCCTGACCATCCCCTGGGCCGACATCGAGCGGATCGGTCTGGACGCCATCCTCGTGCGGACGGACATCCCCGCCCCGCCGCCCTCCCACGGGGGATTGCTGGATAAATTGCATCAGTGGCTGAACGGATGAAAGATTTTCACCCGTTTTTTGTCCGTCAGGGCTGGATTTTGAAGGCGGGATGATTATAATAGAGGACTGGGGCGGAGTCTGCCGCCTCAAATAAGCTTCAAATAATAAGAAAAACGCAGAAGTGAAAGGAACTTCTTTATGACACACCATCCGAGTGCTGCGTCCCTCCGGCTGCACGGGGCGCGGCTGCTGTTTCCGCCTGCGGCCACCCTTCTGTTTCTGGTGCTCACCGAGTACATCGCCCGCGGCGCCCTGAGCGGAGATACCTTTGTGCAGTACGTCTTTCCCCACCCAGAAGCCTACCTGCTGGCGTGGGGGCTGCTCTTCCTCGTCTGGATGGCGGTGGACTGGCTCACCCGCTTCGCCCCGCTGGCCACCCTCCTGTCGGCCCTGCTGGGCTGTCTGCCCGCCACGGTGGACTTTTACATCCTGCAGCTCCGGGGCGAGCCCTTCCTCCCGTGGGACTTGATGCAGGTGTCCGAGGCGGCCGGCGTGGCCTCCGCGGCGGGCATCCATGTCCAGAAGAGCATGGTCGTCTCCGGCGTCGTGGTGCTGGCTCTGACCGTCGGCTCCTTCTTCCTCTACCGGGGGCGTCAGAAGCTGCCGTGGGTGCAGCGTCTGGCGGGCTTCGCGGCCAGCACAGCGGCTACCTGCGCCCTCATCTTCGGGGTGTTTTTGCAGCCTGCCGTCACCCAGTCGCTGGGCATCCTGCCCGACGCATGGATGCAGGACCGCTACTACCGCTATTACGGCGTCATCACCAGCTTCCTCACCAACCTGACGAATCTGGAGATCGACAAGCCCGAGGATTACTCGGAGGAGGCCATCAACGCCATCCTCGACAACGTGGAGGCAGGGGAGAAGTACACCACCGGCCCGGCCTGGCCCGGCTCCTACGCCGCCCAGACCCCGGCAGACGAACAGGTGAAGCAGCCCACCATCCTCTACGTGATGGACGAGTCCTACTGGGACGTCTCGGAGCTGGAACAGTACGGCTTCCAGTTCGACACCGACGTCTCGGCCAACCTCCACGCTCTGCAGCAGACCAGCGCCTATGGCCGGGTCTACAGCCCCAGCTTCGGCGGCGGCACCTGTGACGTGGAGTTCGAGGCCCTGACGGGCTACTCGGTGTCCTATCTGCCCAGCGGCAGCAAGCCCTACCAGCAGCACGTGACGAAACCCATGTTCGCCCTGCCCAGCTACCTCAAGACGCAGGGCTATCAGACGGCGGCGGTCCACTGCTTCTGGGCCAGATACTGGAGCCGCGACACGGCCTACCCCAACCTCGGCCTCGACGACTTCATCAGCCTCGAGAAGATGCACGGCGTCCAGAAGGTGCGCCGCCACTACTGGACCACCGGCCTCGTCACCGACGACTCCATGGCAGACCAGATCATCGGCCAGTACGAGACCATGAAGGCCCAGTCCGACGCCCCCGTCTTCCTCCACGCCGTCACCATGCAGAACCATACCAATTATAATAAGGATAACTACCCCGACGACCAGCGGGTGAAAGTCACCGAAGCCCCGGCGGGCCTCAAGGCCAGCACCGTGGGTGCGCTGGAAGACTTTGCCACCGGCATCCGGGACGCCGACGCTATGCTGGGCAGGCTGACGGACTACTTCTCGCAGGTGGACGAGCCGGTCATCCTCGTGTTCTGGGGCGACCACTACAACCCCATCGACTCTAACTACGACATCTACACCCGCAGCGGCTATGCCAGCGGCTCCAGCGCCGACCCCCGCCTCCATCAGACCACCCTGCTGATGTGGTCGAACTACTCCGACCGCGCGGTAGACCTCGGCACCATCGCCGCCTACGACATCTCGCCGGTGATGATGGAGCTGTTCGGCCTGCGTCAGCCCGCCTGCTTCCAGTTCCTTGGCCGTCAGCTCCGGGCCGCCTACCGGGCCAACACCCGCGGCACCATTCTGGAGAAGGACGGCACCGCCTCGAACGAGCTGACCCCCCTGCAGCAGAAGTGGAGCGATGAGCACTGGCTGCTCCAGTACGACCTCATGTTCGGCAAAGGCTATGCCCTGAGACGGATGGGCCTCGAGAGCATCGCCGAGGGCGCAGATTGACGAAAACTACGATTCTTTTTCGGAAAACCGCAAAAAAACCTTGCAACGGCCAGAGGTTTGTGCTATTATTACTTAGCATTACACACGCATCACTATGCCCTTTTGTGCCCGAGAGGGTGGAGGGCAGTCTGCAACCGTCCGATACGGCGGCAGATCACGGTGTGCGGAGGCAAAACAAATTTTGGAGGTAATTTTACTATGGCAGTCGTTTCTATGAAGCAGCTTCTCGAGGCAGGCGTTCACTTTGGTCACCAGACCCGCCGCTGGAACCCCAAGATGGCGAAGTATATCTTCACCGAGCGCAACGGCATCTATATCATCGACCTGCAGAAGACCGTCAAGAAGCTGGACGAGGCTTACAACTACGTGAAGGAAGTTGCAGCTGAGGGCGGCGACATCCTGTTCGTCGGCACCAAGAAGCAGGCTCAGGAGTCCATCCGTGACGAGGCTCTGCGCTGCGGCATGCACTACGTCAACGCTCGCTGGCTGGGCGGTATGCTGACCAACTTCCGCACCATCCGCAAGCGCATCGACCGTATGGCTCAGCTGCAGAACATGAAGGACAACGGCACCTTCGAGCTGCTGCCCAAGAAGGAAGTGGCCAAGCTGGAGCTGGAGATGGAGAAGCTGGACAAGTACCTCGGCGGCGTCAAGAACATGAAGACCCTGCCCAAGGCCATGTTCATCGTTGACCCCCACAAGGAGCGCATCGCTGTTGCTGAGGCTCGCAAGCTGAACATCCCCATCGTTGCTATCGTTGATACCAACTGCAACCCCGACGAGATCGACTACGTCATCCCCGGCAACGACGACGCGATCCGCGCTGTCAAGCTGATCGCTGGCGCTATGGCTGACGCTGTGCTGGAAGGCAAGCAGGGCAACCAGGAGGCCGCTCCCGCTGAGGACGCAGCAAACGCCTGATTTCCCGAAATTCTCACAAACCAACAAATACTGTGTAAGGGAGAATACCAAAATGGCTATTACTGCAAAGGACGTTATGGAACTGCGCAAGCAGACCGACTGCGGCATGATGGAGTGCAAGAAGGCTCTGACCGAGGCTGACGGCAACTTCGAGAAGGCAATCGAGATCCTGCGTGAGCGTGGTCTGGCTACCGCCGCCAAGAAGGCAAGCCGCGTGGCTGCCGAGGGCATGGTCTACGCTGATTACTGCCCCGAGTGCAAGGTGGGCGTCGTCATCGAGGTCAACGCCGAGACCGACTTCGTCGCCAAGAACGACAAGTTCGTTGCCTTCGTCAAGGAGGCCACCAAGGTCATCATGAAGCAGAACCCCGCTGATGTCGAGGCTCTGATGGCATGCAAGACCGAGAGCGGCGAGACCGTCGATGAGGCTCTGAAGAACCTCATCCTGGTCATCAAGGAGAACATCAAGGTTCGCCGTTTCGTCCGTTACGAGGGCGTCTGCTCTGCATACGTCCACGGCGGCGGCACCCACGGCATCCTGGTCAACTTCGAGACCACCAACGGCATCGAGGCTAAGGACGAGTTCGCTGCATACGGCAAGGATGTCGCCATGCAGGTCGCAGCTGCCAACCCCAGCTACGTCGATGAGGCTGCTGTCCCCGCTGAGGTCGTCGCCAAGGAGAAGGAGATCCTCCTCGCTCAGATGGCCAACGACCCCAAGAACGCCAACAAGCCCGACGCTGTCAAGCAGAAGATGATCGAGGGCAAGATCAAGAAGTACTTCAAGGAGAACTGCCTGGTCGATCAGGAGTTCGTCAAGGACGGCGACATGACCGTTGGTCAGTACACTGCCAAGGTCGCAAAGGACCTGGGCGGCGACATCAAGGTCATCAAGTTCACCCACTTCGTCAAGGGCGAGGGCCTGGAGAAGCGTTCTGACGACTTCGCTGCTGAAGTCGCAAGCATGGTGAAGTAAGCCAGCTTCTACTGCTGAAGTAAACGAAAGCCGCAGTGCCTGTAACAGGGCGCTGCGGCTCTTTTTGTTGGTGCTTGTAAGGGAAACTGAGGATGGATGTATTGCTCCACGACAGCTATACAGGAGTCGGTAGCTTTCTCTTCGGACACGGTTCGGGCCATTCCATCGCCCGCCCTATTGCCTTCGGCAACAGGGTCCCACCCCAGCCGACGGTCCTCAGAGAAACTACCGACTCCATCTACGCACCGGACGACACCCCGCATTGCCGCGCATCCAGCCAGAGCAGGGAAAACCATCACCACCACACAATAAGAGCAAACAAAAACGCCGCTGACGGTTCGGAAGCCGTCAGCGGCGTTTTGCTTATTCAGTCAGCAGCGGTCAATGGATCAGGCCTTGGCCTCGCTGTTGTGCTCTGCCTTCTTGTAGGCGGAGAAGGAGTGGAACACGATGTTCAGGCCCAGAACGATCAGCAGCACAGCCAGGATGAGCTGCAGGCCGTTGGCGATGAACACAGCGCCCCAAGTGGTCTCACCGGCAGGGATGGTGACAGCAGCGGCATTGCTGATGGCCTTGACCATAGCCATGAGGCGCTGCACCAGAGCGGTGAAGGTGACGCAGAGCATGATGATCAGCGGGGGGAAGAGCATCTTGTTGCTGCGGCCGGTGACCTTCAGGAAGACACACAGGGTAGACAGGACCAGAGCGCTCAGCAGCTGGTTTGCAGAACCGAACAGGGGCCAGATGTTGGCGTAGCCGATCTTGGTCAGGATGAAGCCGAACACCAGAGTGATGAAGGTGGAGAAGTAGACGTTGCAGAGCAGCTTGCGCCAGCCCTCAGCGTGCTCCATGTCGTCCACGCTGAACAGCTCCTGGAAGCTCATGCGGCCGATACGGGCCACGGCATCCAGACTGGTCAGAGCCAGTGCGGAAACGCACATGGTCATAAAGACGGTAGCGGCATAAGCGGGGACACCGAACATCTCAAAGAAACCGGCGACGCCGCGGCTGAAGATCTGGAAGGGAGTGCCGGCGGCGGGGGTGCCGTCAGCAGCGGCAGCAGCACCGGCGACGCAGAGAGCCAGAACAGCCAGCAGACTCTCGAGGATCATGGCGCCATAGCCGACCTTCAGCATATCCTTCTCGTTCTCGACGGTCTTGGAGGAAGTGCCGGAAGAGACGAGGCTGTGGAAGCCGGAGACAGCACCGCAGGCCACGGTGACGAACAGGATGGGGAACATGGTGCCCAGCTTCTCGTTGGTGAAACCGGTGAAGACGGGCAGGTTCATGGTGGGGTGAGCGACCAGCAGGCCCACAACGGCACCGGCGATCATGGCCACGAACATGAAGGTGGTCATGTGGTCACGGGGCTGCTTCAGCAGCCACATGGGCAGAACTGCGGCAAAGAAGATGTAGACGAAGGTGATGTAGCTCCATGCAGCCTTGCCCAGAACCAGGGGCAGGTTTGCACCGATGACGAAGGACAGCACGATGAAAACGATGCTGATGACGCTCTCTTTCCAGCCGGAGAAGTTGAACTTCTTCTGGATGAGGCCGAAGACGACAGCAAAGACCATGAACATGATGGAGACCATACCGGCAGCGCCGTTGGTCTGAGCAGCCTCCACCAGAGCACCGTCGGCGCCGAAGGCGTTGAAGGTTCCGGCCACCATGTCAGCAAACGCTGCAATGACGATGCCGCAGAACAGCCAGCAGAACAGCAGGAACAGCTTGCGGCCGGTCTTGCCGATGTACTTCTCGATCAGCATGCCCATGCTCTTGCCGTCGTTCTTGACGGAAGCGTACAGAGCGCCGAAGTCGGTGACAGCGCCGAAGAAGATGCCGCCCAGCAGCACCCACAGCAGGACAGGCAGCCAGCCGAAAGCAGCAGCCTGGATGGCACCGGTGACAGGGCCTGCACCGGCGATGGAGCTGAACTGGTGTGCAAACACGGTCCAGCCGTTGGTGGGGACATAGTCACGGCCATCCTCGTGGACGACTGCGGGGGTCTTGGCGGTGGGGTCGATGCCCCATTTGTTGGCCAGCCAGCGGCCATACAGCGTATAAGCGCCGAACAGACACACGGCTGCGATCAAAACGATGACCAGCGTATTCATTTCTTTATACCTCTTTCCTTTCTTTCACACCGGCAATGGCCGAAGCAGGACGGCTGTGCCCAAAAGCAGGGCAGGCGAAACGGCCCGGAGGGGTGAAAAAAGCCTCCGTCCTCACGAAAGATAGAGACACAAAGATGTATCCCATCTTCCTCGAAGACGAAGGCCAAACGGTGCATCTGCACCGGTCGTTCTCCGCGGTACCACTTCGTTTGCTGCTTTCGGGAGCAGCCGCTTGCGCGTACAGGCGTTCCTGCCGCCGATACGCCGCCCTGTAACGTGGGCTGAACGGCCATGCACTACTGCCGCAAGCGGGTTCGCACAGGCTGCTCGCAGGTGAGGGCTGATCGCACTGTGCTGCCGTCTTGCACCGGAATGGCGGCTCTCTGAGCGCAGGGAATGCGAAAAGTCATGTCCTGTTCATTGCATTTGCCGAATGATTGTGTATACTTTAGTCCTGATTTCATAATTTGTCAATATATTTTGGGCAAGTTAGGAGACTGTGCCATTTTTGCGGGGGAGAGATTAAGAAAATTTAGGCGATTTTTGTTCAGATGTGAGATGAATAAAACTGAATGCCTCCACAGGTGAAATCTGCTAAACTCCCGGAAAGAAAGACCGAATACTTGACTTTTATACTTTCAAGTGCTAAAGTAACAGAGTAATAGAAAGACCCCTGCCGCACCCCGCGGCACTTTGCCCTAAAGGAGGCAGCTATGGCGGACAAGAACCCCAGAAGAAACCCCACCACCGACGCACTGTTCGACGCGATCCTGAGTCTTGAGACGAGGGAGGAGTGCTACAACTTCTTCGAAGACCTCTGCACGGTCAAGGAGATCTCCGATATGGCCCAGCGTCTGGAAGCGGCCAAGCTCCTGCTCGGCGGCAGCACCTACGACCAGATCGTAAAGGCGGTGGAGATCAGCACCGCCACCATCAGCCGCATCAACCGCTGCATCCAGTACGGCTCCGGCGGCTACCGCGACACCATCGAGAAGGTACAGAAGAGCGCAAAGCCGGAGTGACATCCGGGCGGCGAGGCACATAGGATGGACTGCGCCCGATTCCTATTATAGAAAGGAAGGTCCTTCTTATGGCTGATACCACCAACTGCACCCCCTGCGTTTCCTGCGGCTGCCCCGCGCTGCCGAGAGTTTCCTTCGACCAGGCCGTCATCGACCTGATGGAGAGCATCGCTCTGCAGGAGTCGGCCCTGAGCCACATCCTCTGCGCCGAGACCCAGAAGATGAAAGCCGCCCTCAGCATGGAGGAACTGGACCTGTGCAAGCTGCTGGAAGTCAACGACTCCGCCACCAACATGGTCCACGCCGTGGCGAACCTTGAGCTGGTTCTGAAAGAGAAGCTGGAATTCATCGCCAACAACCTCTACTACCCCTCGACGGGGAACTGCACCACCACCGAGAGCTGATGTCAAAATGCGACTGCCCGCCCGCAATGGGTGGGCAGTTTTTGCTTTCCGGGGTGGGGCTGCCTAAAAATATGTATAAAAGTCGGAAAAGTGTTTTGTTGGAATTGCTGAATATCGAAATCTGTGCTATACTATATAATGTTTATCCAAAGAGAAAGGGGAACCTGACCTTGCTGCACTACGATGCGATCCTGTTTGACGTGGACGGTACGCTCATCGATTCCGCCCCCGGCATTCTCAATACACTGGAAGAAGTTTTCAGCTCCATGGGCGTTGACATCGCCCGGAGCGACCTTGGCCGCTACATCGGCCCGCCCCTCCGCAAGAGCTTCGGCGAGCATTTCTCCGACCCTGCAAAAATCGAGGAGGCCACGAAGCGCTATCGCGTGAGCTACGCCGCCAAGGGCTGCCACGAGGGCAATGTCTACCCCGGCGTGGTGGAGATGCTGGGCCGTCTCAAGGCTGCGGGCCTGACTCTCTGCACGGCCACCTGCAAGCCCACCGACGTTGTGAGGCCCATCCTCGAAGAGCAGGGCCTTGCGCCTTACTTCTCCTTCGTGGGCGGTGCGTCCATGGATGAGAGCCGCGACAACAAGACCGACGTCATCCGCCACGTCCTCGCCCAGCCCGTCATGCAGGGCAAGCGGGTGCTGATGGTGGGCGACCGCCGGGACGATATGCAGGGCGCTGTGAACTGCAGCCTGGACGCCGCCGCTGTGCTCTACGGCTACGGCGGCAGGGAAGAGGTCGCCCCCTTTGCGCCGGTCTTCATGGCCGCTGACTGCAAAGAGCTGACGGACTGGGCTCTCCGCCCGGTGGACGAGCCTTTCCATTCCTGAAACGAGAGGGACTGAATCTATGAGTCAAAAAAGACAACAACAAAACGAAACCATGACTCCCATGCAGCATCGGGCCGTTCTGGTCTGCATCCTCTGCGTGCTGGCGGTGCTGCTGACCTTCGGCATCACCACCACCCTCCTCAAAAAGGAGGAGCCTGCCCCCTCCGTCTCGGAGTCTGTGGCAGACCCCACCTCCGGCGGAGACCTGTCGGGCCACTACCAGATCGACAACGCCTCCACCGCTCTGCTGACGGAGACCGCCGACGCCGGCACGGACTATCTGAACGACACCCTCTTTCTGGGCGATTCCAACACCGTCCGCCTCTATAACAACGGCCTCATCTCCCTGCAGCAGTTCTGCGCCAAAGAGGGCATCGGCACCCAGGTCGCGCTCAACGAGGGCATCGTTACCTTTAAGAGGGATTCCAACCACTACACCATCCCTCAGGCGGTGGCCATGATGAAGCCCCGCCGTGTGGTCATGACCTTCGGCACCAACGACACCGGGATGGAAGTCCCGGACTTCATCGCCCACTACACGGCCCTCATCCAGGCCATCCAGCAGAGCTACCCCTACACCGACATCATCGTCAACACGGTGCCGCCGGTCCCGGCTGACCACTCCAACTACCCCCACATGGACCAGGCCAAGATCGACGACTTCAACATGGCCCTTCTGGAGATGTGCGAGCAGCTGGGCGTCCGCTTCCTCAACTCCGCCGAGACCCTCAAGGGCAGCGACGGCTACGGCATCGCGGACTACTACACCAGCGGCGACATCCACCTCAAGAGCGCCGGCCTCAAGGCAGTGCTGAACTATCTCCGCACCCACGCCCTGCAGACCGAGGACCGCCGCCCCGACACCAACAACATCCCCACCCGCACCATGGAGTATGTCTCCAACCCCAGCTCCGCCGTGGCCGCTCCCAGCTCGGAGGCTGTCAGCTCCAGCGAGAGTCAGGCCGAGAGCGCCAGCAGCTCGGAGAGTTCTTCCAGCGAGAGCACCAGCGAGAACAAAAAGTTCGAGGCCCGCTACCGTGTGGACAAGAACGGCGGCGGCACTCTGAGCGTCGGCAATGACACCGGCAACAGCTCTGTGACCTACACCGTCACCGACCCCGATAAATCCATCACCGTGACCGCTGTCCCGGCGGAGGGCCACGTCTTTGTCAAGTGGAGCGACGGCCTCACCAGCAAGACCCGCACCGACACCGACTTCAAGCAGAATCTGGACGTCACGGCAGTCTTCGGCACGGCCTCCGTCCACATCACCAGCGAGGGCAAGGGCGCTGTGGGCAGCTCCTACACCTTCAAGGCTGCCTTGAGCGGCAAGTACGCCAAGACCGAGAACCTGCGCTGGTACGCCAACGGTCAGGAGGTCACGCAGGCCGCCGGCAAGTCCAGCATCACCGTGGTGGTGGACAGCTCCATGGTCAACGCTTCTTATAAGATCCACGCCGTCGTCACCTACAACGACTGCAAGGTGAGCAGCAACACCCTGACCATCACCATCGGCAACGGTGTGACCAGCGAGTCCGGCTCCACCAGCAGTTCGTCCTCGTCCCATGCCGGTTCTTCCGGCAGTACATCCTCTTCGTCTTCCTCTGCAAGCTCGGGCAGCTCTTCCCACAGCACCAGCAGTTCGTCGTCGGCATCGTCCGGTACGGCGTCCGGCAGCTCCAAGGCAGAGCCGGAGTCCGAAAGCAAGCCCGAGTCCAAGTCGGAAGCTGCTTCGGAGCCCAAAGCAGAGTCGAAGGCCGAAAGCAAGTCGGAAGTCTCCGCCAGCAAGGAAGCCGAAGGCAAGGCAGAATGACGCCCCGCACCTTCCTCTGCGAAGCCGCATAGGCTGAGCCGAGAGGAGGCGAGCGGATGTTCCGTGAAGAAATGCAAGTCCTCGGCCTGCCCGGCGCAGAAGATGTGACCGACGGCAGCGTGGACTACTACGACATGGATTGGGAAAACGTCGAGAACGGCGTGACAGAGGAGCAGATGGCAAAGTGCATCGCAAAAGCGTGCGCCTGCACACCGCGTTGTAAGTGCAGCGGGAATCTGCCGGACCAGTCCGACGAGGGCGCCTATGAAATGACGTTGGAATGATAAAAATACGAGAAGCCAGCTCTGCCGGGCGGGGCTGGCTTCTCGCTGTTCTCAAACCGCACCGCAGCCGCGCCCGCTCAAGGCGGCAGGCGGCTCGAAACATGATAGAGAAGGGAAAGAAACATGGCAAAATATTATTGCATCCTCTTCGATGCAGACAATACGCTTCTGGACTTTGACGCCGCCGAGAACAAGGCGCTGGCTGAGACGCTGGTAGAATACGGCATCGAGCCGGACGCCGGGACGGTGCAGACCTACCGGGACATCAACTCGGAGCTGTGGCGTCAGCTGGAAAAGGGCCAGATACGCCGCGACAAGCTGATGGGGGAGCGCTTCACCCGCTTCCTCAAGGCCATCAACGCAGCCGGTGACGGCGTGGAGATGAACCGCTGCTACCTCGACCACCTGTCCTCCCACCCCGACCTGATGACCCCCAATGTGCCGGACGTCCTCGGGGAGCTTTCCGAGGTGGCGACGCTGGCCGTCGTGACCAACGGCTTCGAGAAGGTGCAGAGCCGCCGGGTGGCAGAATCCGGCATCGGGGCCTACCTTGAGGACGTCTTCGTCTCCGAGAAGCTGGACAGCGAGAAGCCCAGCCGCCGCATCTTCGACTCCGCCCTCCGCGCTCTGGGCGTGGAGAACCGGGAGCACGTCCTGGTGGTGGGCGACAGCCTCACCAGCGACATTCAGGGCGGCGTGAACGCGGGCCTCGACACCTGCTGGTTCAACCCCGGCCACGCCGAGAACCCGGGTAAGGTGAGCCCCACCTACGAGATCGCCTCGCTGGAAGAGCTCTACCCGCTGGTGATGGAGCCGGAAGAGCTGGCGAACCTCGGCCTCAAGCACCGCCGTCATCAGCTGTAACGGCGGGAATGTCCCTATCCACCCTACTGGAAAAGAACACGGAAGAACGATATGCTGATTCATTTGGAAAAACTCGGAAAGAGCTTTGGCGAGAAAGTCGTCCTGCACGACGTGAGCGCCAGCGTGGAAAAAGAAGACCGCATCGGCATCGTGGGCCAGAACGGCGCAGGCAAGACGACCCTGCTCAAGATCCTGACCGGCGTCTACACCGACTATGACGGCGAGTTCAGCGTGACCCACGGCGTGACGCTGGGATATCTGGAGCAGAACGCAAAGCTCGATGTCACGCTGGATATTTACGGGGAGATGCGCTCTTCCTTCGCCCCTGTGCTGGACGCCATGGCCCAGATGCAGATCTTGGAAAAGAAGATGGCGGCCTCTCCCGACGACGCCGCCCTTCTCGAAAAGCACGACGAACTGCAGAACATCATCGACGCCGCCGACGGCTACAACATGGACGTCAACATCAAGAAGGTGCTGTCCGGCATGGGCTTTGCGCAGGATACATGGAGCAAGAACGTGGGCGTCCTCTCCGGCGGTGAGCTGACCCGTCTCCGTCTGGCCAAGCTCCTCCTCGAGAAGCCGGACGTCCTCATTCTGGACGAGCCCACCAACCATCTGGACTTCGCCACCATGGAGTGGCTGGAAAACTACCTCAAGGGCTACTCCGGTGCCGTTCTGGTGGTCAGCCACGACCGCTATTTCCTCGACAACGTCTGTACCAAAATCTGGGAAGTCTCGTTCCAGACCATGACCACCTATAAGGGCAACTTCTCGGCCTATCTGCCCCAGAAGGAAGCCGCCGACGCCCTGCGCCAGAAGCAGCACGACGCCGACGTGGCGCTGGCCGAAAAATTACAGGACTACATCGACCGCAACCTCGTCCGCGCCTCCACCACCAGGATGGCCCAGAGCCGCCGCAAGCAGCTGGAAAAGCTGGAGATCACCGAGGCCCCTCAGGACGAGACCAACCAGCTCAAGTTCCGCTTCGAATACGACGTGGAGCCGTGGAATGAGCTGGTGCTGCTCAAGAACCTGACCATCAAGATCGGCGACCGCACCCTGCTGGAGCCCTTCACCTATACGGTCTGCCGCGGCCAGCGGCTCATCATCGCCGGCCCCAACGGCGCAGGCAAATCCACCCTGATGCAGGTGCTGGACGGCAAGCGCCGCCCCTCCGGCGGCATGGTGCGCCTTGGCACCGGCGCACGGCCCAGCATCTTCGCCCAGCAGCAAAACCGCATCGGCGCGGGCCGCGTCATCGACGTCATCTGGAACAAGTACCCCCGGATGACCGAGCTGGAAGTCCGCAGCCATCTGGCAAAGCTGGGCTTCCGGGGCGAGACGGTCTTCAAGCCCTGCGAGGCCCTGTCCGGCGGCGAGCTGGCCCGGCTGCGCTTTGCAGAGATCGTGCTGGAACGCCCGAACCTGCTGTTCCTGGACGAGCCCACCAACCATCTGGACATCTACACCCGCGAGAACCTGACCGAGGCGCTGATGGCCTACACCGGCACGCTGCTCCTCGTCACCCATGACCGCCACCTGATGAACAGTCTGGCCTGCCCCATCCTCTACCTCGAGGACGGCAAGGCGGTCATCTACCCCAGCTATGACGCCCTGATGGGCCGCGCCGCTCCCGCCCCCGTGGCCGAGAAGAGCAGCGAACCCGCCAAGGCGGGCTATGGCAAAGAGCAGCGCCGCCGCCGGGCCGAGCTGCGCGCTAAGATCAAAGCCTGCGAGGACGAGATGGAAGCCTGCGGCGCCCGCGAAGTGGAGCTGGAAAACGAGATAAACTCGCCGGAAGTCTACAACGACCCCCAGCTTTTGCGGGAAAAGAGCGACGAGCTCAGCGACCTGCGCTTCCATCAGGACGAGCTTTTCGCCGCATGGGAAGCCGCTGTCGAAGAGCAGGAGCAGTACGAGCAGACCGCCGGCGGCGAAGAATGACCGATGCAGCAAAGGGGGAGAGCCGATGGAAAACCGAAACCATGACCCAAAGAAAACACACGAGATCGCACTTTCCGGCCTGCTGTTCGCGCTGGCGATGGCTCTTTCCTTCATCGAAGGCACACTGGTCATCCCGGGCCTTGCGCCGGGCATGAAACTGGGCCTTGCGAACATCGTGGTGATGTATGCACTGTTCTTCATGGGGGCGCGGCAGGCGCTCTATCTCGACCTGCTCAAGGCGCTGTTCGTCTTTCTCGTCTCCGGCTGGACGGCAGGCTTCCTCTCGCTCTGCGGCGGACTGCTGTCCCTGCTGGTGATGTGGGTGCTCTACTATAAGCTCCCGTTCCGGCCCACATGGTTCATCCTGTCGGTCTGCGGCGCACTGTCCCACAACATCGGCCAGCTGCTTGGCGCGGGGCTCATCCTGTCCTCGGCCATGTCGCTGTACTATGCGCCGGTGATGCTGGTGCTGGGCCTCGTCATGGGCGCCCTCACGTCGCTGACCCTCCGGGCCATCCTGCCCGCACTGGGCAGACTGGGCTACAACACCCGGGAAAAGCGCTGAACAGTTGCATCTGCAAACATTTTTCGCTATAATAAAATGATAGATTTGATATGACCCTACAAAAAAGCCGCCCTTATGGATGACTCGCATCCGAGGGACGGCTGGGAGGTTTTGTACTATGTCTGAAAAAGTTACGGTCAAGGTGGAGCGGAGCGTCCTCCACCTTCCGGCCATCGCCCTGCGCGGGCTGGTGGTCTTCCCCAACAATCTGCTCCACTTCGAGGTGGGCCGCGAGAAGAGCATCGCCGCCGTGGAGTGGGCCGTCAGCAACAACTCTGACGTCTTCCTCGTGGCACAGAAAGAGATGAAGGTCGAGGACCCCAAGGCCGCCGACCTCTATACTTACGGCGTCGTGGCCGAGGTCAAGCAGGTGATGCGGGTGTCGGACGACCTCGTCCGCATCCTGGTCGAAGGCAAATACCGCGCCAAACTCTCCGAGATGGAGGACGACGACAGCTTCCTGCTGGCCACCGTCCGCCCGGCCCCGGTCAAGATGGCGAAGCCCGAGGAGCTGCCGGAGGCGGACGTCCTCGTCCGCAACGTCAAAAAGAGCTTCGACGACCTGCTGGCTCTGAACCCCCACATCGGCAAGGACGTGGTGTTTGCCATCACCACCAGCACCGACGCCGCTTTCCTGTCCGAGTACATCCCGGCCAACCTCCTGTTCCGCTTCGAGGATAAACAGGCCATTCTGGACGAAGGTACCCTGATGGGCCGTCTGCATCTGCTCATCGAGAAGATGCACCGGGAGCGCCGGATGCTCGAGATCGATAAGGAGATCGCCCAGAAGGTAGACGAGGCGATGGACAAGAACCAGCGCGACTACTATCTCCACGAGCAGCTCCACATGATCAGCGAGGAGCTGGGCGAGGACGACGATACCACCGCCGAGGCTGAGGAGTACCGCCGGAAGATCACGGCCCTCCATCTGGACGAGGACCGGGAAAAGAAGCTTCTCAAAGAGGTGGACCGCCTCTCCAAGATGCAGAGCAGCAATCAGGAAGGCACGGTCATCCGCACCTATCTGGACACCTGCCTCGACCTGCCCTGGAACACCTTCACCGAGGACGATCTGGACATCGCCAAGGCCCAGCGGGTGCTGGACCGGGACCATTACGGCCTGAAGAAGGTCAAGGACCGCATCCTCGAGGTGCTGGCCGTCCGCAAACTGGCCCCCGATGTGAAGGGCCAGATCATCTGCCTCGTCGGCCCTCCGGGTGTCGGCAAGACCAGCATCGCCCGCTCCATCGCCGAGAGCCTGAACCGCAAGTATGTCCGCATCAGCCTCGGCGGCGTGCGGGATGAGGCCGAGATCCGCGGCCACCGCCGCACCTACATCGGCGCGATGCCCGGCAAGATCATCAACGCCATGATCTCTGCCAAGAGCTCGAACCCCCTGATGCTTCTGGACGAGATCGACAAGCTGGCAGGCGACTTCCGGGGCGACCCGGCGGCCGCTCTGCTGGAAGCCCTCGACCCCGAGCAGAACAGCACCTTCAACGACCATTTCATCGATATGCCGTTTGATTTGAGCCATGTGCTCTTCATCACCACGGCCAACGACCTCAGCGCCATCCCCGGCCCGCTGCGCGACCGCATGGACGTCATCGAGCTGCCCAGCTACACCCGGGTGGAAAAGTACAACATCGCCCGGAAGCATCTGGTCCCCAAGCAGCTGGATGCCTGCGGCCTGACCGGCAAAGTCACCTTCTCCCAGAGCGCCCTCTACGGCATCATCGACGGCTACACCCGCGAGGCCGGCGTCCGCAATCTGGAGCGCACCATCACCAGCGTCCTGCGCAAGTGCGCCCGGAAGATCGCTTCCGGCGAGGCGGAGAATGTCTCCGTCACCGGCACCAGCCTCGAAAAGCTGCTGGGACCCCGCATGGTCAAGCCCGAGTTCCTCAACCGCACTAACGCCATCGGCATCGCCAACGGTCTGGCATGGACCAGCATCGGCGGCGAGACCCTGCCCATCGAGGTGCAGGTCATCGACAACGGCAGCGGCAAGATCACCGTCACCGGTTCTCTGGGCGACGTGATGAAGGAGAGCGCCCAGCTGGCCATCACCTATGCCCGCGTCCATGCCGCAGAGTACGGCATCGACTCCGAGCGCCTCAAGAAGTGCGACCTGCACATCCACGCCCCGGAGGGCGCAGTCCCCAAAGACGGCCCCTCTGCCGGCGTCACCCTGACCACGGCCCTCATCTCCTGCCTGTCCGGCATCCCGGTGCGGGGCGATGTGGCCATGACCGGCGAGATCACCCTCCACGGCAATGTGCTGCCCATCGGCGGCCTCCGCGAGAAGAGCATGGCCGCTTACCGCGAGGGGATGAAGACCGTCCTCATCCCGAAGGACAACCTGTCCGATCTGTACGAGGTGGACGACGAGGTCAAGAAGAACATCGAGTTCCTGCCCATGTCCAACCTGTCGCAGGTCCTCGCCGCAGCCCTCCTCAAGCCCAAGACGGTGTCTGCGGGCCACCCCCGCACCAGGAAGGTAAAGCCCGCTGAGGCTGCGGCTCTGCCGCAGACGGCTGAAAAGCCGCAGACGGGCGCGGTCTGCTGAGACGAAAGGAGCGAAGCTATGAACTATAACAAAGCGGATTTCATTGCAAGCTACGGCATTTCCAGCCAGCTGCCCGAGAGCGACCGCCCGGAGCTGAGCTTCTCCGGCCGCTCCAACGTGGGCAAATCCAGCCTCATCAATAAGCTCTGCAACCGCAAGAATCTCGCCCGCGTGTCCAGCACGCCGGGCAAGACGGCTACCATCAACTTCTACGCGGTGGATGACTGCTACTTCGTGGACCTGCCCGGCTACGGCTATGCCAAGGTGAGCAACGCTGACCGAGAGCGCTGGGACGACCTCATCAACAGCTACTTCGAGGCTCAGCGCCACCACACCCTGCTGGTCCAGCTCATCGACTGCCGTCACGCCCCCAGCGCCGACGACATCCAGATGCTACAGTATCTCCACTACCACAACATCCCCTTCGTCGTGGCCCTGACCAAGGCCGACAAGCTCAAGAAGAGCCAGCTGGCCCAGACGCAGGAGGAGTTCGAAAAGCTCTGCCTGCCCTACGGCTGCCAGAAGGTGGTGCTGACCAGCGGCGAGAGCGGCTGCGGCATCCCGGAGCTGCAGGCTGTGCTGAACGCAGCCGTCGCCGCCGAGTACGAGGCAAACGCAGAGGACGCGGAGTAACGCAATGGCTTACAACGAATTTGCTTATTTTTACGATGAGTTCAACGGCGAGGCCGACTACGAGGCCCTGTACGCCCACATCAAAAAAGAGCTGGAAGCCCACGGCATCCATGACGGCATCCTTGCCGACCTGGGCTGCGGGACAGGGGAGCTGACCCTGATGCTCACGCAGGCGGGCTACGATATGATCGGCATCGACCAGTCGGAGGAGATGCTCTGCGTCGTCCGGGACAAGGCTGAGCAGCTGGGCCTTTCCGGCGGCCTGCTTCTTCTGCGGCAGGACCTGCTCAAGCTCGACCTTTACGGCACCATCCGGGGTGCGGTGTCCACCTTCGACACCTTCAACCACATCCCGGACCTGGACAAAGCCATCGCCAACGCCGGTTTCTTTATGGAAAAAGGCGGTGTGCTCCTGTTCGATATGAACACGCCCTATAAGCACCGGAACGTGCTGGGCGAAAACGTCTTTACGTTTGAAGAAGAGGACGCCTCCTGCGTCTGGCGCAACCATTACAGCGCCGCCGACCGCCGGGTGGAAATCAGCGTGGACATCGACTACCGCGAGACGGGGGAGCACTTCCACGAGCAGTTCTACGAGTACACCTACGACCTCGACACCATCCGCGCCGCTCTGGAAAAGCATGGCTTTGCGCTGGAAAGTGTCTGTGACGGCGAGAGCTTTGGCCCTCTGACCGACGAGAGCGAGCGCTATTTCTTCTGCGCAGTCAAACAGTATACCCAACTGGAGGAACAATAATATGTCGAATCTTATCCGCGGCATTTCTGAAAACGGCGGTGTCGTGTTCTGCGGCGTGGACTCCACTGAGATCGTCCGCACGGCAGAAAAGCTGCATACCACCAGCGCCACCTGCAGCGCAGCCCTTGGCCGTCTGCTCACCGGTGTCTCCCTGATGGGCGCGATGCTCAAGGATGATGGCGACTCCATCACCCTGCGCGTGTCCGGCGGCGGCCCGGCTGGCGTCGTCATCGCCTGCACCGACGCACACGGCAACGTCAAAGGCTGCATCGACCACCCGCTGGTCGAGCTTCCCGCAAAGGAGAACGGCCATCTGGACGTGGGCGGTGCAGTCGGCAAAGACGGCGTTCTGACCGTCATCCGGGACAACAAGCTCCAGAAGGAGCCGACGGTGGGTCAGGTGCCGCTGGTGTCCGGTGAGATCGCCGAGGACATCACCAGCTACTACGCCTACAGCGAGCAGATCCCCACCGTGTGTGCGCTGGGCGTTCTGGTGGACAAGGACCTGTCCATCGCCTGCGCCGGCGGCTATCTGCTGCAGCTCCTGCCGGGTGCCACCGATGCCGAGATCACCCGTCTGGAGCAGAACATCGCCGCCATGCCTTCCGTCACCGAGATGCTCCGGGCAGGGAAGACCCCGCAGGATATGATGGAGCTGGCAATGGCAGGCTTCGACCCGCAGGTCCTCGATACCCGCGAGGTGAAGTATCAGTGCGACTGCAGCAAGGAGCGCACGAAGGATATGCTCCTCAGCCTTGGCCGCAAAGAGCTGGTAAAGCTCCGGGACGAAGACCCGAAGTGTGAGGTGGTCTGCCACTTCTGCCACACGAAGTATGAGTTCGACCTGAACGAACTTCTGGCCGAGACGACCCCGGAAGAGAAGTAACAAAAATCCATAATCATAGAACGCCGCATGGCCGGAGCAGATGTGCTCAGGGCTGTGCGGCGTTTTCATTTGCAGATGTCGGCGGTGATGGTGTAGACGACCCGGTAGTGGAGGGTGTTTTCTTCGACGGAGACGTCCTCTTTGCGGGCCAGAAGCTCAAAATCAGGCCAATTTTGCTGTAAAGTTTGTTTACTTTGCAGCCTAGCAAGGGCCAGAGCCTGCTCTTCGGTCCGCTCCAAATCGGTGGAAACTTTGTAATAATATGTCGTTTCTTCGATAAAAACAGGAATGGGGAGCCCGAAGGCTTCTGGCTGGTAGTGTCGGACGACGGCAGCGGCCTCTGCCTTGCCCGGAGCAGGATGCAGGGAGGGCAGAGCGACAGCATGACCGTCCCAGAACAGCGTCCGATACACGGCCTGCTGCCCTGTGAGCTGTTCGATGGGCAGCAGGAGGGCGGTATCCTGCTCGTTTTCCCACTCGAACTGCGCCCGGACGCTGCCCGCCGCAGGCTGAAAGATGAGCGTTCCGTCCCGCTCGGCACGGGCTGTCCCGATGAGGCCCTGACCGGCTTCTACGGCCTGGCCGGGGACGACGAGCATCGTCCCGCTGACGAGGTTGGTGCGAACGACCGTGCCGGACACCCTGGCCCGGAGGCCGTGGAGCGTCCCGGCCGCGATGTCCGGCACCGGTTTCGCCGCAGCCGCTTCCGCCACCAGCTTTCCCTTCATAAAGTTGAGACTGGCCCAGGAAAATTCACCGCTCTGGAGCAGGGCATATTCTCCGGCGGTGAGCTTTTCCTGTGTGACGGCATTTCCCGGGAAAAGCCCTGCCTCCCACAGGACGACGGCGGCCCGCGCCTGCTGGCCGGGCGTCAGGCCCACCGGTTCGACGAACCAGACAAAACCCTGCAGCCAGAGCAGCAGAGGGAGAAAGATAAGGCATCCGGCCCAGAGTCCCCGCCGCCGGAGAAGGGGACGGATGCAAAAGAAAAGACCCTGCCGTTTTTGGATGCGCAGCCGCACCCGCCGTCTGCGGGCCAGAGCGGCCAGTTTCCGATAATGCCATGCGGCGCACCGGGCCGAGAACCCGCCGGGCAGGGGAACGATGTCGGAGAGGTGCAGCCCGCCAGCGGCCGCAGCAGTCAGCAGACCTTCGGCATCGCCGTTCTGCGCCGCAAAGGTGACGCCTGCCCAGAGCTGAGTCCATTCCATGGTAGAAAGCTCCTATTCCTTTGAAAAATCGGTCCGCAGAATCTGCCCCCGCAGGGTGAGCCTCCGGGTGGAGAGTGTCTCTATCTTCAAATCGTCGCCGTAGACCGTCAGAGTGCCGCACCCCAGCTCGAGACAGAGCTTGCCTTCTTCGTAGGAGCGGATGCGCCGGAACTGCTCGATCTCCATCCTTCTGCCGCTCAGGTAGACCGAAGCCCGTCCGTAGAAGTCCCCGGGCGGCTGACGGAACATCCGCCGGAACCAGCCGCGCAGGGAATGCGTTTGCTCTCGTTTCCTTCCCACGCTGCTCCCTCCCGCCATGCAAACCGCTGCCAATTACCACATATATATGGAAATGGAGGGTGCGCGTATGATTCAGAAAGAGAAAATCCGGGGCGTGGGGTATTTTTTGATGGCGCTGGCCGCGGGTCTGCTGCCGTTTGCCGCGCCGGATGCCTGTGCGCAGGCCCTGCGGGAGGGGCTGGCGCTCTGCGGCGGTCCGCTGCTGCTCTCGCTGTTCCCGTTTCTCATCGTGTCCACGCTGCTCATCCAATGCCCGGCGGCGGATGTGCTGGGGCTGCCCTTCTGTCCGGCGGCAAGACTCATCGGGGTCCGCGCTCCGGCGGCTGGGCGGGTGCTGCTCATCGGATTTTTGGGCGGCTTTGCCCCCGCAGCAAGTGCCGCCGCCGGGGCCGTCCGCTCCGGGCAGCTCACCGCGCGGGAGGCCGATGTGCTCCTCCCGGCCTGTGTCTGTTCCAGCCCGTCCTTTGTGATACTGGCCGTCGGGCAGTCCATGCTGGGCAGTGCAGAGCTGGGCACCCTGCTGTTCCTTGCACAGGTGGCAGCGGGCTATCTGTCCGCCGCGCTTCTGGCGCGGCTGGGAGGGACGCTTGGGTCAAGGACGCACCCCGCTCTCCCGACCGCTTCGCAGCCTCTCCGGCTGGACGGCATCATCGCGCAGGCGGCCCAGACCTACCTCAAGCTCTGCGGCTTCGTCCTGTTTTTCCGGATGCTGGCCGCAGGAGCGGGGGAAGTGCTGCCCTCCGGTGCAGGCGTTTTCTGCGCGATGCTTTTGGAGGTCTGCTCTGGTTGTGACCTGGCTGCGAAAAGCGGCCGGTTCGCCAGTATGCTGTGCTGCGCGGCGCTGAGCGTGCAGGGGCTTTCCGTTCTGATGCAGGTGCGGACCATCTGCCCGCCCGAGATGACCCTCCGCCCGCTCTACCGCGCCCGACTGCTCCATCTGCCGCTTTCGCTGCTGGTATTCTATCTTCTGCTTCCTCAGCGGGCGCAGGAGACGTTCAGCAGCCTGTGCGGCCGCGTGACCACGATGCGCCGCCTTCCGCCCGACTGTGCGCTGCTGGTGTTTCTCGGCTGCTGCTTTGTGGTCTGTGAGCTGAGCCGCGTCCTTGCAAAGGAGCCGAATCAAACACAGAGGGATAAAGTTGCGAATCAATCTTGACAGCTCCCGGCTTTTATGGTAAAATATCACACGTTGCAGAGATCGCAATGTGCTACTGTGGCTCAGCCGGTAGAGCAGCTCACTCGTAATGAGCAGGTCGTCCGTTCGAATCGGATCAGTAGCTCCAAAAATCCTACAAATCAACGTCAAAATTTGACTGATTTGTAGGATTTTTTCTTATTTAAGCTGACGCGTACGAAGAAAACCGCAACAAAAACCGCAACATGAGGTGGCTCAAAATCGAGAATTGAGGCTTTTTGACAAAATTTTCGATGAATTAAGTGATAGATAATTGTTGTGAAATCGGTTTGAGAAAAAGGGCGGAACGGTGGATGTATGAACTTTCCGGAAGAACAGCTGGGTTGTGTTGGACAAAAATTCTCGGATATAGGGCGAAAAATCGAATATATCAAGACACTTGATTTGGTCAGCTGCGTCGCAGAGGTCGAACAGCTCTGCGGCGAGATTCAAGCTGCAACGGAAGAAATGCGGCTCATACTTGCCATGATGAAAGAATAAACAAAACGCCCCCGCCTCGGAGATCACCGAAGCGGGGGCGTTGTCATGCTATGATTTTATAGGGGTACATCTCAGCGCACGCTCTTCTTCCGTCTCTCATACTCCTCATCGCCCGCCAGAGCGGCCTGCGTGAAGGAGTTGTTGAACCACCAGTTGACCAGCGCAGACACGGTGGTGAAGCCGGTGGAAATGAGCTGCTCCAGAGTGCCGCTCTCGATGGGCAGCACGGGCTTGCCCAAAGCGCTCAGGATCTGGTTGATGAGGGCCAGAGCCAGCACCGCAGTGCGGGTCAGAGTGCCAGCGGAGATCTTCTTTTTCATGTCAGTCCTTGCCTTTCTCGGGCGTTTCGGCCCGCTGCTTGAGGATGTCGATGGCCTTGGTGATGGCTGCGGGGATAGGCAGACCCATCAGGCCGGCATTTTCGACGATGGAGATGGCCTCGTTGGCCGAAAAGCCGATGATCGCTGCGTCGCGGACAAAACTGCCGCCGATGACGGCATCCAGCTGGCAGGCCACCAGCACGATGAGCAGAGTCTCGCCCTTGCGGATGAGGCCCTTCCAGCCTGCCTTGCTTTCCAGCGCACCGGTCTTGGTCTTAGGGCTGGCGTGGAACACACCCGCCACCACCAGACCGGTGATGTAGTCGATGGCCATAAAGATGACCAGCGTCTGCAGCGCGGTGTCCCAGCCGCCAAACAGCGAGGCGATGACCCCGCCGATGATACCGATCGCGGTGCAAATGGTATCCTTCATTTTATTCACCTTCCTTTACATGGTCCACCGGCTCTTATTCGCCCGGGTATCGATATGCACCCAGCCGGTCTTGCGGGTGGGGTGCTTTGCGTCCTTCGGGTAGCGCCCGATGCCGCCCCGGGAGGGCAGCAGGGTCTCGGCGTAGGCGGCGACAGTGGCCACGTCTACACCTTCGACGTAAAAGTCTGCCGCCCGACCCAGCAGGTGCTGGCTCGACTTGCTGCCGCCCACGGCGGCGTTGTGGGCGGCGGTGCGGTAGCCGCTGGTGATGTGTACCGGCTTGCCGAAGTGCTCCCGGATGCACTGCAGCAGCACCACAAGCTCCTCGTCGAGGAGCACGACATTGCTGCCCTTGCAGCCGAACTCCCGCACCTTGAAGCCGGGCGAGAGCTGCCGGGTGGAGTCCCGGGACATGGAATATTCTTTGATAGCGATAGAGAACACGACCTTTCTTTTGAGCAGCCCCCACCCGGGGCTGCTTTTTTGTTTTGTCAGAGGTACTGATACCCCTCGACAGAGATGCAGCTATCGAGAGAGTCGCTGGGATACGAGAGCCGAACGGTGCCATCGCTCGTGAACGTGACGGCAACGTAGTTCGTAGAATAATAATTGTTGCCGTTTCTATTGTGCTGAGAAGCATTGATCGCGGCAGAGCATCCACGTGCAACTCTTACCTCGGTTGCACCGGGACTCGTCTGGCCGTTATTAGTCGCACTCGGATAACTACTGGACACAGGCTTGACCACCAGATAGTCCACCGTATCCGGAGCCTTTGCGCTCGTGCCGCCCGAGGAGCCCATCGCCGCGCTCCAAACCAGCTTACCGTCCATATACATCAACCTCTCTTTCGTTTTCTTGCTCATGCCGCCGCTGATGGCGACGCTTCCTAACGCCATACTCACGCCTCCGATTCTGCCGCGTCTGCGGCCTCGGGGGTGGTGTCGGCGTCCGGGTCGGTGAGGCCCCACTCCTCCCGCAGGGCAGAGAGGGCGGCGTCCCTGTCCTCGGTCTCTCCGGCCAGAAGGGCGAGGATGGCGGCTTTGGCAGTATCGGTCAGGCCGGTGCCGGGGTCGCCCTTTGCGCCCTGCGGCCCCTGCTCGCCCTTGGGCAGAGTCAGGCAGAGCTTGCCGTCCCGGATGCTGGCCGCCGGGGTGTCGCCGACGGTCACGCTGCCGATGCCCTCCACGGCGGCGGCACAGGCGGCGGCGATGCCGTCCTCCATCCGGTTGAGCACGTCGGGCAGGCTGACCTTCATGCCGGTGACGAAATGCTGTTTCACATACTTCATTTTTCGTTTGCCTCCGTTACAAAGTCGTGTCTTCGAGGACGGTGTCGCCCAGGGTGTCCTCTCCGGTGTCAGTGGTCGAGGCTGAGGGCCCCAGCAGCTCCACCTGCATCTGGATGCCGCCCTCGGGGACATTCTCGGCCCAGAAGGTGATATTGCCGTCCTTGGTCTCGCAGACGCCTGCAAGCCCCGCCGCCACCGCCACGGTGAAGGTCTCCGGGGTGGGTACGGCGGAGGGGACGTTTGAATCTCTCGCCGCTCGCAGCTCTGCTGTCTGCTTGTAGGCGTAGCCGGGTACGTCGGTGCATTCGGCCCAGCCGTCCGCCGTCAGGGTCACCGGCCAGATGCCCAGATAGCCGCCGGTGTAGCTGGCCAGCAGCTTGTCGCAAAGCTCGGCGGTCTCTTTGGCTTTCGCCAGCGCCTGCCGGCCCAGCTCGTCCATGGGGATGCCGGTGACGCCGTCCCGCATGAGGCCGCAGAGGGCTTCGTCTGTGCGGGTGTCGGTGAGGTCGGCGGTGGAGACGGAGGTCTGGCCCGCCGGGCGGGAGACCTCGGCGAGGCAGAGGTCATAGACCATCTCGGTGCGGGAGAGGTCCGGGCCTGCCGGCTCGGAGGACGGCGCGCCCTGCAGCACTTGCAGAGAGGTGCTGCGGCTGGTAGCGTCGTACCGGAGCACGACGCGGTCGATGCGGGGCAGAGCGCTGTCCGCGAGGGGCAGCGTGAGGGTCTGGGCCTCCCGCATGGTGACGCTGAGGCCCACCCACCGGCTGACGTGCATCCACGCCTGCCCCGCGCTGACGGTGAGGTCGGTACTGCCATCGGCGGCAGCAGCCACCGCGAAATCGGTGTCGGTGCTGTAAACGCCGCTGGTGCGCCCGGCAAAGTAGGCCGCAGCATCCTCGGCGTCATAGGTGATGCCGCCCAGCGGGTAGGTAATAATTCCGGGGGAGCTCAAGCTATCGCCTCCTAGATCTTGTGCCAGACGGGTGTACCCAGCCGCGCGGTGCGGGTGGTGCCGTCGGTCTGGCTCTGAATGATGATGTCGGCCACCCGGACGGTGGCCTTGTAGCCGAGGTCGGGCAGAAAGCAGTAGCAGACGTCGCCCGGCTCGAGGCCGTCGGCGTCCAGCGTCATCTCGATGCTGCCGGTGCGGAGCTGCTCGAGGAGCTTCGACGCGCCCCGATCAGCCAGCCGTTTGAGGTAGCTGTCGCTTTTGACGGTCTCGCCGTTCTCGGGCTGGATGTCCCGGGCGTCCACGATCATCTCCCGGCGCTGGGCCCCTTCGGCCTCGGTGTCGCCTGCCCAGACCATGGCCCGGTCTTTGCCCTCGCCAGCGCCTAACACAAGCGCCACGTTGGCATAGCTGCCGTCGCCGAAGGCCCAGCTGGCCTCCCGCAGGCTGCCCCACTTGGTCGAAAAGCGGTTGTTGGGGTCTGCTGTGGGCCGGAAGACCTCGAACATTAGTTTTTTCGCGCTGTTTTTACCCATGAGGACGACCCGGAAGCCCAGGTCGCAGGCAGAACCCACCGTCTTGAAATAGTCGAAGAGTGCAGCGCCCGAGGTCTGGTTCTCGAACTTGGTGTCAAAGCCCTTGGCCTCGGCTACCTCGAGCCGGGGCCAGGGCTTTGCCGCTTTGGCGAGGGTCAGCATGGCGGCCTCGGCATTCTCGTTCTTGATGGCCGATGCGGACACCCGCTTGGTGTAGATCCACGTGGCCGGGTAGCCGGTGACGACCAGATTTGCGTCCTCGTTCTCGTTGCTCCGGTGGCAGATGCGCATGGGGATTTTGACCGCTGCGTCGGTGCGGACGAGCCAGCGGCCCTCCCGCAGCAGCTCTAGGTTTTCGGGTGTAGGTCGCACCTCGAGGGTAAAGCTGCCTTCGGAGTTGTAGGGCTCATCCCAGTACACCGACACCCACACGTCGATACTGCCCAGCCGGGCAAGGGTGGTCTCATCCAGAACGTCGAATGTCATTTCATCACCTCCGGCAGAATGCCCACCACCATCGGGTAGAAGGAGATGGACGCCTGCAGGCCCTCCCTGCCGCTGGCGGCGTCGGCGGTGAGGACGTTATCGCCGGGGTGCAGCTCCATGAGGTCGCTGTCCTCGTCCAGCAGGGCGAAGGCGTTGGTCTCCACGCCGCCGGAGATGAGCTTGACGGCCAGACGGTCGGTGGTGGTGCGGTAGATCTCCAGCACGTCCCCCTTGTTCAGGGTGGTGTCAAAGCCGATATGCTCCCCGGTGACGCTGTTGCGGATGGCTGGGTTGACCACGATACCCGAGGAGCGGAGCTTCGCGGTGAAAGGCACCGGCAGCGCCCCGGGGTTGCGCACGTTGAGGAAGTAGCTCTGCCGCCACTCGCTGTACCGGTGGCTGTCGTAGCAGACCGGAAACGAGAAGCGCGGGATGAAGCCGCCCATGACAGCGTTCTGGCTCTCGAGGCTGTACCAGTAGGGCTTGGGGCGGTAGAGCATGAAGTCCAGCCGGGGGTAAGGGTGGAGCTGGACGGTGTAGGGGGTCTTTTGCAGGAAAAACCGGGAGAAGTATTTGTCCCCGAAATAGGCCGTGCCGGAGGTAAAGAAGGGCAGCTTTTGCAAAAACAGATTTGCCTGCCGCTCGCCATCCGGCCCCCAGAAATCTGCGATGATCTCGTGAGGCACCCCCTCCACGCTCTGGCCCTCCACGGTCACGCCCTGCTGGTTGACGCCCTGGGCGGTCTTGAGGGTGACATCCACGCCCGAGAGGCCATCCATCTGGTAAGGGATGCCGTAGTCCCACCCGAGGTCGAGGGATGCCCCGGCGTCTGTCACGAGGCGGAGATGGTCTTTGCGCACGAGTAGATGACCTCCTTTCAGCGGTTCTGTGCCTTGGCGCGGTCGGCCTCCCAGCGCGCTTCGCGCTGCAGGTCGGCGGCGGTGTGGGCCTTGGAGTAGATGTTCTGGGTGATGTTGGTGTCTCCCTCGCGGTAGCTGCCGGCAGCGGCGGCGATCTGCGCCGTGCCGGAGGCCGCCACCCGGCTGCTCACGGCCATGTTGTCGCTGAGGACAAGGGCGTTTGCGCTCTTGACCAGCTTCGCGAGGGACTTGTTTATTTCGGTAAGCTTCGCGGTGTTGGCGTCGATGGTGTCCGTCAGCTTGTTCGACCCGTCGGTGATGCTGGGGGTGTCGAGGTCGAGGCCGGAGCTTCCGCCCCCGCCCCCGCCGCTGCCGCCGGAGCCGCCGGAACTGCGGTGGCTCCCGCCCAGCTTGGACACGATGGCCGCGATGGCGACGCCCAGAGCGACGGCGGCAGCGGCCACCACGAGGCCCGCCGGGATGCCGAAGAGGGTGGAGGTGAGGGCCGCGCTGATGGCGGCCAGCATCCCTTCGACGGCTGCGCCGATGGTGCCGATCATGCCGGCGAAGCCCGCATAAATGGCCGGGAACATACTCAGCAGACCGCCGGAGAGGCCGGCGCTGATGGCCTTGGCCGCAGCGGCCAGCGGGGCCTTGAGCGCCCCGAACACGCTTTTCAGGGTGCCGCCCATCTTGACGGCCATGGAGGAGATGTCGCCGAATTTGCCGGTGATGCCGTTGTAGAGGCTCTGGCCGAGGCTCCACGCCGTCTGCGCCAGACTGCCCGCCGCGTCGCCGAGAACGCCGTTCAGGCCGTCTACCAGCGAGAGGGCATAGTCGGTGAGCTGCTGTTTCTGCTTACTGGTCAGGCCGCTGTAGAGGGTGGAGGCCGCCCACTTGCCGATGCCCACCCAGTCGCCGGATTTGACGGCGTTCCACAGGGCGTCTACCGTGCCGAGGATGCCCTCGTTGGCGCGGTCCTGAATCTCTTTCCAAAGGCCGTCCAGTGTCTTGGCGGCGCTGTCCTTGATGGTCTCGGCCACCTGCTCGGTGCCGTCGGCGGCAATGGTCTTGACGGTCTCCACCGTGCGGAGCACCCCGTCGATGACCTTGTCCTGCGTCTGGGTGATGACCCGCTGCTGTTCGGTGGTGCCGTCCGCGAGGGTCTTGGTCACGGTCTGGGTGGTGGTCTTGATGCCGTCCACAATAGCCGTGCTGCTGGCGGTCACGGTGTTCACTACGTCTCGCACGGTCTCCATGGTCTGGCTGACCGTCCGCTTGCCGTCTGCCGCGATGGTCTCCACGGTCTTGATGTCCTTGAGCACACCGTCCACCATCTGGCGGCTGGTGGAGGTGATGACCTGCTTCTGCTGGGTCGTGCCGTTGGACAGCGTTTCGGTGACAGTCTCGGTCGTGGTGGTCACGCCGTCCTTGACTGCGGTGGTGGTGTCGCTGATGGATTTGATGATGTCCGCCGTAGCCTGTTTTGTGCTCTTGGCGGCAGAGGCGGCCGCAGCGGCCGCAGCGGTGGCAGATGCCGCCGCGCCGGAAGAGCCGGAACTGCGGGCCGCGTCAGCCTGAGACTGTGCGACTCGCTCATTGTGCTTGTCGAGGCGGCTCTGGCTTGCCTTATCTCTTTTCGACTGCTGATAGCTGTCGATAGAGTCGGAATAAGCCTCGTTGTAGGCATCTTTTGCTGCACCGAGGCCGTTTTTCAGAGAGCCCAGCGCGGCGGCTGCACCCTTGATGCGGGCCACCAGCTCATTGATCCAGTCCACCACCGAACCGATGACATTCGAGGCTGTCTTTTGAATGGCCGAAAATGCTGAATCGACAGCAGAGCGGAAGGTCTCGCTGGTGTGGTAGGCTGTCACAAGCCCCGCCGCCAGAGCGGCCAGAGCGGCCACCACAAGCCCGATGGGATTGGTTTTCATGACGGTATTCAATCCCGCCTGAGCAACCTTGAGAACCCCCGCACCACTTGCAGCTTCGAGCTGCATTGCGTTCAACGCTTTTATAGTGGCAGTATGCAGCGCCGTGATAGCTGTAGCTGCCGCCACGGTCGCCTTATAGCTCAGCACTGCCGCTGTAACGGCCACGACCGCCGCCGTCAGGATGCCGATGGTCTCCTTGAGCGCGGACATTTTGGCGTCGTCCTCGGTGATGGAGACGACCAGCTCGTTCGCCTTGACGATGATGTCCCCGAGCGCCGAGAACAGCCCGCTGGTCAGCTCCCCGGTCAGCGCTGCCACGTTGTCCTTCAGGGTGGACAGCCTGCCGTTGAAGGTCTGGCTGGCCTCCAGCATACCGTTGTAGAACTGCCCGCCCTCACTGGTGGCAGCGGCCACGGCGGCTTCCAGCTCGCTGAAGCTGACCTTGCCGTCCGAGATGCGCTTGTAGAGGGCGCTCATGCTCTCGCCGGTGGCGTCGCAGATCTGATTGAGCGGGTTGAAGCCCGCGTCGATCATCATGTTGACGTTTTCCAGCGTGACCTTCTGGGCCGAGGACATCTTGCCGTAGGCCCGCACGAGGGTCTGGAGCTTGTCCGCGTTGCCCAGCGAAATATCGCCCAGTTGCTTGAGCACACCGGTGGTGTCGTCCGCTGCGATGCCGAACTGCAGGAGGGTCTGAGTGCCCTCGGTCAGGTCGGACAGGGAGAAGGGCGTGGACGCCGCCATCTTCCGGATCTCTTCCAGCTTCTCGGCGGCAAGCTGTTCGTTGCCCAGCATGACCTTGAAGTTGGTCAGATAGCTTTCCATCTGGGCGTTGTAGTCCAGACCGGATTTGACCACGCTTTGCAGGCTGGATGCAGCTTTCTTGGCAAAGTCGGCGATAAGCTGGCCTGCTGCCACTGTCCACTTGCTCGTGGCTTTCTCAGCCGGGTCACTGTTGAGCTTTACTTCGCCGGTGATGGAAAAATCTGCGGCCAATGTGTCCACCTCTCTTTACGAAAAAGAGCGCAGGCACAGTGGCACAGGCTTAGAGTTTTATTTCGATTTCTTTGCGGCAGGCCGGGTTCTTGCATTTGACCCAGATGCCCCGGGCGCTGGCTTCCGGGATGGCCCAGACCGGCAGAGGCCGGCCGCACAGGGGGCAGAGCACCGGGGCGCGGTCAGCGCCGGAAGCGGGCCGCAAAGGCTTCGTTGCGGTCTTGCAGGGTGACAATGCGACCGCCTCCTTTCCGCAGGGCAGCGGGCAGCGCGAAGCGTTCCTTCAGCTCGGCACGCCGCTCCCGCTCTTCGCCCTGAAACTGCGCGAGGTCAGCCGTCCGGAAGCCGATGATCTTCACCAACTGGGTCTCCTCGGGCAGGTTGGACATGAGGGCCTTGAACCGCCACCAGTGCAGCTTTGCCCGGGTGAGGTCGATGCCGTAAGCCTGCTGGAACGCGGCCACGATGGCGGGACCGTCGGTGACGTAGTCCAGCGCCAGCTCCTCGGTGCGGCTGCTGCCGGGGCGGTCGGCCACCTCCTGCGGGCCGGCGGTGTAGAACGCCGCCAGAGCCTTGAAAGCGTCCACCTCTTCCTCCGGCGGGACGGCCACGCGGTAAAACCGGCGCATGGCCTCCCGGGCCAGCTCCGGCAGACCGGTTTCGTCCTCCGGCAGCCGGAGATACTGCCCGTTGAACCAGACCATGGGCCGGAAATCCCAGTCGATGGGCCTGCCTGCCCACGCGCGGGGCAGCCTGTCCAGCAGGATGTCAGCCATTTTCCAGAGCTGCCAGCTCGGCCAGAAGCTGCCTGCGGCGGGCGGCCTTATCCACCCGCTCCACCATCTGGGCGGCGGCAGGCTGGGCCGGATCACTCACGGGCGGCTTGTGCTTGTCCTTCCGGCGCTTCTCAGCCCGGCGCTGGGCGCGGTTCTGGGGGACGGCCGCCGGGCGGGAATAACGAGCCTTCTCGGCAGCGGCTGCCTGCGTGATCTCGTCGAGGACGTCGTACAGACGGCTGACATCGTTTTCGTTCAGCCCCAGACGGGCGGATGCCCCGGCACCCAGGATCTTGTCGATGCCGCGCATGGAAACGCGGGCCTGTGCGCGGAGGCGGTCGCCGAGGCGGACATTCTCCCGTTCGCAGCGGGCTGTCTCGGCCTCGCCCTCCCGGGTCATCTCGTCCAGCGCGTCATCCAGACGGTCGAGGTCGTTGGCGTTCAGAAGCGAAAAATCAAATTCCTGTCCATGGATCAGCATTTATCGGTGCTCCTTTCTCTTAGCCCGCGACGGCGGTGTTATAGTCGAACTCAGTCGGGATGCCGATGCCCTTGAAATCGGCGGCAAAGGTGGCATTCGCACCGGCGCTGCCGCCCACATCGCTGGTCAGGATGAGCGCGCCTTCGCCCTTTTCGCCCTTGCCGGTGCGGAGGGAGAAGTAAACATAAGGCACCACCACGCTCTGGCCGGAGCCGAACGCGATCCCGTGGGAGAGCAGGAAGTCCTGAAAGGCGTCGCCCACATAGCGGTCGCCCTGAATAGACAGAGTGCGCTGGACGCTGCCCTTGGTGGTGACAGGGCCGGTGCGGATGTAGGTGTTGTCGGAGGTGGAGGCGTTCAGTGCGCCGCTGTGCTCCCGCACGTGGTCGGCACAGACCACCCAGCTTTTCACGTCGGTCTGGCCGGCCTCGGTCTGGACGGCCAGCAGGAAGTCGTCGGTGGTCTCCACGCCGGTGTAATCGGCGCTGGGGGTCAGGCCCGACAGCTTGACGGCTTCGGTAACAGTCATAGGAAAAACTCCTTTCGTTTCAGCCCTTGGGCTGGTAATATTCGAGCCGGAGCTGGAGCTGCATCTTACAGCTGCCCGCGCTGGCCGTGACGATGTATCCGCTGGACGTCACCGAGACGCGCAGCGCTTCCTTGCGGCCGCCCAGCTGGGGCAGATGATGCCGGTCGTTCTGGGCCAGCACCCATTCGGTCAGCTGCTCAAAAAAGCCGCTGTTTGCGATCTGGACGCTCTGGGCCTCGCTGTAGTCGCGGCGGGAAACGAAGATGTAGCTCTTGGCGAGGTTCCGGCCCGAAAAGTAAACAGCCGTCACCGGGTCGGTGGGGCTGTCCTCGATGGAAAACTCCGCCACAGGCTCCGGCGAGAGGCCGGAAATGCGGAAAGCCGCGCCGTTTTCGCTCTGCTCCTCGGCGATGAGGGGGCAGGTCTTGAGCCATTCCCTCATCGCGGTGATGGTGGCTTTTTCACTCATAAGTGTCCCATCCCTCCCCAGAAGGTCGTGACGGCCTTAGCCCCGAAGAGGGCCAGATGTTCGCCCACATCAGCAATAGCACGCTGGCCCCAGTAGGAGCCGCGCAGGCCCTTGTATTTGTCTTCCTGCCAGGTGCCGCTTTTATCATAAGCACCGTGCCAGCTGCGCAGGTCGGTACCCTCGGCGTGGAGGTAATACTGCTTTCGGGCGTAAGGGGTGTTGTAGACCAGCAGGCCCTCGTCGTACTGGGAGGCGGTCTGGACGCTGTTTTTCAGCTGGCCGGTGTCGAAGGGGACGTAGCTGTCAATGAGCCGGGCGGCCTCCTGCGCAAGGGCGAACTGGGCCTTTTGCAGAGCAGCAGTCTTTTCTGCGCCGAAATCGGGACGCCAGCGAAGCTCCATCCGGATGCCGTCCACCTGATATTTCAGGCCGTAGGGCTGGTCGAAAACGGGCTTGGACATGAGGTGTCAGCTCCCTTCCACATGAAAATGCGGCAGCGGGACGCCCCGGTCGTCCGAGACGTCCGCCACCGTGCAGCAGATGTGCGTTTTTTCGAGGGCGGCGTATTCGGCCTCGGTCAGGCTGCGGACAGCGCCGCAGAGGAGCTTGCTGCCCCGCTTGAGCGTCCAGTGTGCGGCCTTTTCTGAGGTCGGCAGATGCGCCCACTGGGGATAGGGCAGATAGCCCGGCGCGGGCGGGAGGCGGATATGCACCACCCTCTGGGGGTCGCCGGAGGCCGAGGTGCGGCGGGTCTCCCGCCAGCTGCATCCCGTGAGCACCTTGCAGACCGGCTGGTCGGCTTCGGTGGCCGTGTCGTGCAGCAACATAACGACGGTGACGGGCGTCTGCATCAGAAACACCCCCGATACAGCAGGCCGTGGGGGTCGCTGCCCAGTGTGTTGGCGAGGATGTCCTGCGCCTCTGCCGCCAGCCGTTCGGCCAGTGCGCCGGAGGTGAAGGTCATGGACACGCCATCGTTGAAGACGCTGGACACGCCGGGCGGCGTGCAGGCGCTCTGCACAGCGTTCGCTGCGTCAATGATCTGGATGCAGGCGTCCGCCAGAGCAGCGGCACAGGAGGCGCACATGGCTGCGTGACGCTCTGCCCGGCCAAAGGTCATCCGGTCGATGAGCCGGGACGCCCGTGCGGCCAAAGGGGCAAAGGCAGCTTCGTCCAGCGTGCCGCCGGCGGCTGCATACTGGTCATAGGTGCAGTAATTCAAAAAAATCAGCTCCTTTCAGGCTCCCCTGTCAGGAGAGCTGGCTGCCGCAGGCAGACTGAGAGGTTCGGTCACGCCTTCTTCTTGATGAGGATGGTCTTGGGCTTGGTGACCTTGAAGGCGTAGACCTTGCGGCCCTTGACGGCGGACGCGCCGATATATTTGCTGGAACCGTTCAGATCCTGCACATGGACGGGAACAGCCCACTCGTCGATGAAGGCGAACCAGTTGGGATGACCGGCGATGTACTCCACGCCCTCGCCGAGGGTGGAATCCTCAAAGACGGTGAAGCCAGCGATGCGGCCCACAGCGCCGGTCTGGACAACAGCATCGCCGAGGTCAGATGCCTTGATGAACTCAGGGCTCTTCAGCAGCAGACCGTAGATGCCGGGGGAGACCAGCAGCCAGCGGCCCTCGGTAGGGACGTGCTCCTCGGAAAGCTTGGTGCGGGCGTCCACGATGTTGCCGTAGATGGTCTTTTCGGTCAGGGCGGTGGTGGTGCCGAAGGCCGTGCCTGCGGTGGTCAGCTCCACAGAGCCGTCGGAATCCACCTGCAGCGCCAACGAGTAACCGGCACTGTCCAGACGGTCGGCCACCAGATCGTCGGGGACGCTGGCGGCGTCGAAGCCGTCGATGATCTCATTGACGGCCTTATCCTTGTCGATGTTGACGGTGAGGTAGGTGGTATCGCCGCCGGTCAGCTCTGCGCCGGTCTGCTTGTCGTAGTCGTTTACAGCGACTTCGGTGTCGCGGACAGGGACTTTGACGGAACCGGCCTTGGGGCTGCCCTCATAGCGGCTGTTGCAGATGACGCCGACCTTCTTGACCAGCGTCGCCCGGAGCTTGAGGTCAACCAGCTTGGAATAACGAACCTGTGCTTCGTGTGCCATAATATTTCCTTTCTATCAGTCGATCTTGATGCCGGGGTTCATTGCCTTGAAGGCTGCAGTGACAGCATCGGTGTCGCCGGTGGGCGGAGTGCCGTGCTCTGCACCGCTGGAAACGTGGACGCTGCCGCCCTCTGCGGCCTCGCCGAAGGCCCAGGGGTTGGCCTTTGCGGCTTCTTCCAGCGCCTTGTCGATGTCGGTGGTGCGGTCTTTGGAGGATTTGAGGGCCTCCATGTCCAGCAGGGCGCGGACAGCCTTGACGCTGCGGCCCTTCTTGCCCATGATGGCGGTGTTCAGGGCCGAGTCGAAGGCAAAGCCGTCGGCCTGCGCCTGCATATCGCTTTTGAGCTTTGCCATCTCGGCCTCGTACTCCTCTGGGGACTTCTTGCCGTCGAACTTGGCGAGGCCGTCCTGCGCGGTCTTGAGCTGTGCCTGAGCGCTTTCCAGCTGGGTCTTGAACTGCTCGGCGGCGGTCTTCTCGCGGTTGATGTCTGCGCCGTTTTCGCTCATCAACCAGTTGAGCTGTTCATCGGTGATGCCGGGAATCTTTGCCTTTACGTCTTCACGCTTCATAAATGAACCCCTTTCTTTGGGTGAAACTACGGTTTGTTGACGCGGTTCGCCGTCCGCACGGAGTTGGGCAGGGTACGCGCTGCCCGCCGCGATGGTGTCCACTCCGTCCTCACGCGGGCAAAATGGGCATGAAAAAAGCGCCCCTGCCCGGATGGGCAAAGACGCTCGCGGTATTTGGTTGTCAGTCCCAGTCGGCATAGTGCTGACACTTGAGACAGATTTCATGGGCTTCATCCCAGCCGCAGGGCGGGGTCTTTTCGGGTGGCAGCATCAGGCTGTCGTTGCCGATGTTGGAAATATCCCAACAGAGGCCGTCTGCGATCTCGTGGTTGAAGATGGGGCAGAATACCATAGGGTCGGGAATCGGGGTCGTATTAAAAACCATGCTTTTTCATAACCTCCACAACTTGCTTGCCGCCTTCATCCAGCCAGCCTAACGTGCCGATGGAGCCGTCCTGCTTGATAACAATAAAGCCTTTATCGGAATAATAAGAATGCTGCGTGCCGTTGCGCTGACGGATGGCAAGGATGGCGTGCTCGGCGATTTCGTTGGCCTGTGCCAGACTTATCTGCCGCCTTCCCATCTGTTCCAGTGCGTGTCCTTCAAAATTAAGAGTATCGGGAAGGGTGGGCGGAGATACGGCTGTTCCGGTCAATTTGATTTTACCATTTTCACGAAGAGAGGTCAAATCATTGTTGACTGCATCAAGCCGCTCCTGTTTCCGGGCCGCATAGCTGGCTCTGCTTGCCTCACTCCGCCCGAACCCATGCACACTTGTCCGGGCGCTGTCCACTCTGCCGCCGGTGGCCCGAGTGAAGTCTGCAAGGCTCTGCCGGGCCTGCCTCAGCTTCATGGCGCTGGCGGTGGCGTCAGCGCCGGCAGCATCCTCGGCCAGATACCGGCGTTTCCACTTGCGGACGGCCCGCTCCCGGGCGCGCTGCATCTGGCTGATCTCGTAGCGGGTGTAGAGCCCGCCGTCATACTCGATGTCCCGGGCATTGAGGGCTTCAAGGCTTTCCTGCGTCCATGCGGGCGGGCTTCCCAGCTCCGGGAACACCACGAAGAAGGTGTGGCGGCAGTTCCAGCCGCAAAGCCCCGCGCCGGTGCCGTAGCCGGTGGCCGACTCGAAATCCTCGTAGTGCTGGCCCAAGTAGTCCACCGCGCCGCCCCGGTGGTAGCGCCTGCCCTGCCATACGGCATGGCTGGGGCGCGCCCCACCGTGGGCCGTCACCTCGACAAAAGAGGCCCCCATCTCGTCCATCCGGGCCTCCTGAAGCTTCGCGCCGGTCTGGTTCACGCCGGTGAGCACGGCCCGGCGGCAGGCCACCTCCAGCGTGTCCCTGTGGCCGCTGGGGTAGGTGACGTAGGGCATGGAGTCGGCAAGGCCGTCCACAGCACGCTTGACGGCGGTCTTGTAGTCGAACGCGCCGCTGCTCACTTGGAGCCATGCCCTGTCCAGTGCCTGCTCAAAAGCCCCGGAGACGGTGTTTGCCGTGGTGGCGGTAAGGTTGGAGAAGCTGCCTGCCGTCTGCCGATAGCCCGCGTTGAGCAGATTCTGCAAGGGCGCTGACTCCTCGAAGGGCGTCGGCTCCTTGCCGTAGTGGAAGTAGATCGCATCCTCGGCTTCCAGTGCAGCGATCGCGGCCTCCTGCATCAGACGGCGTATCTCGGCCTCGCTCTTGCCGGTATACCGGGCCAACAGCTTCACCACATCCTTGCGGACGGCTTCGGTCTGCTGGTAGCGCCAGAGCTGCCAGTTCACCGTCGGTGTCAGGGTGTCCATCTTGCCGATGCGCCGGGCCACGTCCCGCAGGATGTCGTCCTCGGCCTGCTGCCAGAGCAGGATGAGCCGGTCGGGGGCGTGGTCGAGGTAGTCCGGGGCCAGCATCAGGCACCCCGCCGAAGGTCAGCTCAGGCTGGCGGTTCTCGTCTTTGGCTTCCTGCGCCAGCCGGCGGGCATCCTCTTCGGAGATGCCGTACCGGGCCGAAAGATACTTGTAGCGGGGGAGTAAGCCGCTGAGGGCGTCATCCCTCATCTGGGTCATGCGGGTCTCGGCATCGGTGATGTAGCTGTCGTCCCAGTTTACCGAGATAGGGGTGTCGGGGACGACTGCGGCCTTTTGCAGCTCCTTTGCTGCCCAGAGGATGGCCCGGGTGATGGCGATCAGAGCGCCCTCAATGGGTATCTGGTTCTTATTGGCGCTGGCGATCAAGTCCTGTCGGCTTCCGTTGTACTCGGTGGCCGTTGTGACCTTGCCGTTCTCAAAATTGTACCGGTGACAGCCCAGCCCGCACTTGAAGGAGAAAAGGTTCAGCATATCCTGCACGGCCCGGTGATTCTGCTCCACGCGGAGGTCGGGGTTGTATTCATGGTACTCGCTGGACTGGTCGAGGCTGCTTTCCTTGCCGGGCAGATGCACAAACTGGCTCACAACATCGTCGTCCGGCGGGATGGAGTGCTCCACGCCCTTATCGTCCACCACCTTGCGGCAGATGTCGGCGCTGTAGAATATCTTCTTGTGGCCGAGGCGGATGTCCTCGCGGTAGTTGTCAAAGGCAAGGTCCACGCCCTGCGCCTCTTCCAGCGCCTCTGCAAAGACGCTCATGCCCAGCCCGCTGCCGCCGTCGAGGTTCTTGACAGCTCCCGGGCTGAACAGCGCAAACCAGGGCGGGGAGCCCTCTACCGTGACGCTTTCCACCGTGCCTTCCGGGGGCTTCTCGACCGGAGAAAACACCGGCGTGCCGGACATGGAGTCGGTGACGCGGAACCATTCATTGCGGATGGTGCGGCGCTTCTCGTTGCCGGTGTGAGTCTGTAAATAAATGGCAGGCTTGCCGTCCATCAGACACTCGGAGACAAAGGCCGCTTCGGTCACGACGCCCCGCTCCACCCGCAGGGGGAGGATGCAGGGGGCCGGGTCGTAGTCCAGCCTGAGTCGGACGTCCGGGCTGGGGACTGCCTTGCCGTTCACGACGGTCATATTCTCGACGCTCAAAACAAAAGCGCCCGTGCCGGACCAGAATGCTTTCTCGACCAGCGCGTTGGCGCTCGTCCAGAAGTGCAGGTCGCGGAGCAGTCCGCCCACCTGCTGCTCATCGTCGCCCAGAAGATACCGGGCGGTGGCTGCGTCTGCGATCTGGAAGGTGGTGCGGTCATTCAGCAGCAGATTCGCCCAGTCCTCGCAGACCCGCTTGGGCATCCGCAGGGAGGCAATGGTGCGCTTTTTGGTGCCGTCGGCATACTCGGCGGCGCGGGTATGAACGCCGGGTACGTTGCCTTTCCACCATTGCCGCCATGTCTCGATCTGGCTGTAGTAATCGGCATCCAGTACCCATCCGCGCGTCTTATGCAGATGATCCAGAAAATCGGTGATGTTCATGTGTTCGTCAACCTCTTGAAATCGCGCTCGATGGTGTACTCATAGGCGTCCAGTGTGTCGATGTCGGTGCTGCCGTCGTCGAGGCGTTCATCTACGCCGGGATGTTTGCCGCTGTAAAGAGCGGTAGCAAGGGCCTCCCGCAGGGTGGCAGCTTCCGGCATGAGCCAGAACCGCCCGCCGCCCATCAGGATGCAGGTGAGGCGGATGCGGTCGGTGATCTTTATCTTGGCACTGTTCTCCACCCGGTCGGCCAGCCAGGAGAGCCTGCATCGGCGCAGGCGGGAACGGATATGGTTTATCAGGGTCTGCTCAGCGCTGTCGCAGAAGATGTACTGGATCTCGCCCCAGCGGGCAAAGACCGCGATGCAGAACTCGATGAGCTTGTCGGCCAGAAAGTCGGCATCCTGCGCCACCGGGTCGATGCGCTGGGACGCCAGCCCCACCACACCAGACCAGCCCGGCAGAATGGCCGTCGCCACGAAGGCATGTTTTGAGCCGTTGCCGCCGAAGTCCACGCCGATACGGATCCGCCACGGGTGCAGCTGCTTTTCGGTGGGCCAGAAAAAACGCCCATCCCCGGCGGCGAGGCTGTCGGCCAGCAGGCGGTAGATGACGCCGTTGGCCGCCATCCACTGCCCGAGGATGAAGCGGTTATAGTAAACGGTGCCGGTATACTCTTTTTTCAGGTCGGCCACGAACTGGGCCGGGAGAGTCGGGTTGTCGTCGATGGTGTACGCCTGGCAGTAGATGTCGGCATCGCTGTCGAGGAATTTCTTGAACCAGTGGGAGGGGCTTTCCGGGTTGCAGGTGCCGTCGAAATGACTGTGCGGACAGGACAGGCGGCTCTTGAGCATCTGGAACACACCCTCGTCCCATGTGGTGATCTCGTCGCCGTAGGCATACTCGAAGGCCGCGCCCTGAATGCGGGCAATGTGCTTTTTGTTGTCGGCACCGAGGACATAGACCTTGTGGCCGAAGAGCTGCACGATGTTGCCGGAGGCCGAGGTGCGGACGACGCCCACAAGCTCCGGCCCCCAGAGGCCGCGCATGGGCTCCAGCACGTTGCGTTCCAGCGTGCCGAGGGTGTTGCCCAGCATGACCAGCAGGCCCTCGCCCCGGGCCGCGCAGATCCGCTTGGGGATGGTGACGGCGCAGTCAAGATAGGTCTTGCCGGAGCGGGTCGCGCCGGTCTTGACGTTCCAACGGTGATTGCAGTTGCGCAGATATTCCTGCTGAAATTCAGTCAATGGCACTGTCCACGCCTCCCAGAAGTTCCTTCGCTTTTGCCAGAGCATCTGCGGCGGGGTCTTTCTCGGAAGGGTCTTTGTACATCCCGAGGTGTTTGCCCAGCAGGTCGAGCGCGCGGAGCTTGTCGGCCAGCTTCACTTCCTGCTCAAGCCCATCCTCGCCGAACGTCTTGACCTTGACTGACTGCACAGCGGCAAGGTCATCGTGGCTGGCATCGGATTTGAGAGAGGCGGTCTTGGGGTCGATGAGGTCAGCGGCGTTGACAAAGGCAATCTTTGCCAGCTCGCGCACCACCCGGTCAGTAGATACACCGGTGCGGCGACTCTGCTCAGCCTGAAGCTGGGCGATGAGCTTCTGAACTCCAACATTCTCCAACAATCGCGGTCCCACGGTCTTGGCACTTGCTGGGGAATATCCGGCGCGGATGGCCGCTTGGGTCGCATTCAAATCGACCATGTATTCTTCGCAGAATCGTGCCTGCTTGTCGGTCATCCTCACCACCTCTCCTGCACAAAAATGGAGCAGCCGGGAGGGTGCGGCCCTCCGTCCGTCTGGTCACGCCAGCGCTCTCGCGTCTGAGCTACGGCTGCATAAAAAATCCCCGCACATTTCTGTGCAGGGTGATTGACGCACATCCGGTGGGGTATCCTTGAACCCACTGCGGATTCCGGGGCCTCCGGTGGTGTGCCGGACTCTCACGGGGAGAAGGAGGGACTCCCATCCGGCACGCCAGCCCCAAGCGGTTTTGCAGGCCATGCGTCAGGCGGTTGCTGCGGCGGGGCGCAGCGTCATGGTGCCGCCCTTGGAATCGAACCAGCCGTGTCTGGTCACACGCGCCGCGCACCAAATTGCGCTCAGGCGGCATAATAGAAGCAGCCCGCACGCCATGCGGTCAAGCGTCAAGGAGGACATGGTGCGGAGGCTGCGTGTATCGGTGGGCCTTTCCGGCTCTGCCGATGGTATCATTTTACACCGGAAGAGAGTGAACGCACAATGAACGGATACTGCACAGTTTCAGAGTTTCAGGTGTTCGATGGCCCGGCGGCGCAGGGCGAAAATGCCACGGGAAGTGAAATTCATGTCTGCGGCTACCTGCTCCCATTTCAGGCAGTCCAGATAGTATTTGCGAAGAGCGCAGTATTCGGCGGAGTCCAGCTGCACAAGCACGGCATCGATCTCCGCAAACAGAGCATCACAGACGGCCAGCTGCGCGTAGGCGCGGCGTTTGGCTTCTTCTTCACGCTCTACTGCCCGGGCGAGGCTCTGCCCATCCTTGCTGCCGCCCGGTGCTGCACTGAGATCCTGGGTGATGTGCCGGGTGGCCTCCTGCGCCTCTGCCAGCCGGTAGGAAAGCCGCTGGTAGAGCTTTTCGGCCTCCCGGTAGCGGGAGAGCCAGCTTATCTTCTCTTCATGGGTCAAATTGGTTACTCCTTTCTATGGAGGGTATGGAGGATAGGAGGCTGTTTCTGAAAAATCCCTAGAGGAAAACAAAAAATATATAGGAAAAAGTCTGGGAAACGGCTCCTCTGCTTCCATACCCTCCATATTCTCAATTTTTCAGGCGGGTCTGCTCATAAAGCGGACTGCTTTTGACTGGGGCGACGGATGGCTCTGTGCCACGCGCCAACGCCATGCAGCGCATCCCTTCCTCTGAAAGGGTCATACCTACATACTCGTTGTAGTACATCCCCTTGCGGATCTCGTAGTGCTTTTTCACTTCCATGCCGAACTGTTTGTTCGCCATGCGCCATTTTTCGTTGTTTTCACTGCACCAGTTCAGGTAGGTGCGGAACAGCACGCTGGCCTGCACCGTACTGCTCTCAGCTGGTTCGGTGCAGTCAGCCAGAAAGGCCGCGATGCGGTCCTGGTCCTGCTTATAGGCGTTTACGGCGCTGTCCACGGCAGCACAGGGTGGCAGACCGTGCCGTTTGCCGCCTTGGCTGTTGGCCAGCCATTTCTGCAGGCCGCCCAGCGCCCAGTTGAGGATGCCGGGCAGCTCGGCCTCTAATTTCTGAGGCAGCAGCATATCCTGCTTGTCTTCCGGGATGCGCTGGGTGAAGGGGACCAGCCGGATGCGGCGCCAGATGCCCACATCGGTGCCGCGGATCTTCGGCAGGTGGTTGGTGGCTTCCAGCAGCTTGAACTCCGGACGGAACTCAAATTCCTTGCCGTACTGGAAGCGGGCAGTGATGGTGTTGCCGCCGGTCATTTGTTTTACGAGGCCTTCGTCCAGCATCGCGCCTTGGTCGCCCTCTTCCAAAGTGACAAATCGGGCGCCTTTCAGACGGGCGACATCGCTGCGGGCCGCACCAGAGGAACGGCTGTGGGAGCTGGCGATGGTATCGGCTTGGGCGTTCATGCAGTAGTCGCCCAGCATCTTGGCCAGCGTTTCCAGAAAGGTGCTCTTGCCATTGGCACCGTCGCCGTACAAAAAGACATACACTGTTCTCGTGTGGAGCCGCACAGGCAGTAGCCCACCATCACCTGCAGATATTCGGCCAGCTGAGCATCCCCTCGGTGACCGACTGGATGAACGCTTCCCATACGGGGGCTTTTGCCAGCGGATCGTAGTCCACCTGTGCCATGCGGGTGATGTAGCGTTCCCGGTCGTGAGGCTCAAGTTCCCGGCGGGCGAGATCAAGGATGCCGTTGCGCACATTCAGCAGACCTTTGTTTTTATCGAACTGATCCGGCAGCATGGGGATGCCAGGCAGATGCTGGGCCTCTTTGAGGAAGGCTTCCTTACTGCGGCTGGAACGGCTTTTCTGTACATGGCGGCGCATGGCACCGGCAGAATTGGTGTCCCGGATGCCAAAGCAGGCCTTGTCCATCTGGTCCAGCATTTCATCTGCAAAGCCCTTGACAGCAGCAAGGTCATCCCGCTTCCAGCGGGTGCCATCCCATACCATCCAGCACTTGTCTGTGGGATTATAGCGCACCCGGTCAGCGTAGCGGTCGCGGAAGCGCCGGGCATTGCCGGTGTCGTCCATGGAGTAGGTCTTGATGCCGGGGGCCGGCGCGGCAGGGGGCTGCGCTCCATATTTTGCATTCAGAGTGCGGAGGGCTTCGTCTTGATCGGCAAAGGACACGGTGTCCTGCGCGGATGTGGGAGAGTACACCTCCTGGCAGTCGCTGACGGCGCGCTCGAGCGTCCAGCGGCCATAGGTCTTGGCTCCGCGCCGCTCATCCCATTTGGGACGCATCAGGCCGGAGGAACGGAAAATACGGTCCATGCGCTCCACATCGGCACCAAACCAGAACGCCAGCAGATTGCAGAAACTGAGGTCTGCTTCGCTGTGGCTGTTGTAGTAACCCTGCCAGCTGCCTGCATACAGGGCGGCAAAGCGTTCGCCGTCGCGGGCGGCACAGGCGGTATGCAGCAGCTCTTCATCGGAGCGGTCCACCTTCTGCCATATGGCCGCGGGAGCAGAAACCTGAGATGCTTTCGGTTTCGCCAGATATTTTGCGTGTACGGCGGCACATTCGGCGCTGCGTTCCTCGATGGAAAAGCTGTTCAGGGCATTGCCGGTAACGGTGAAATACCGTCCGCCATCGTACATTTCCAGTCCGATGCTGCTCTTGCGGCAGGCTCCGGCTGGCTTTTTCCCGGTAAACAGCAGATGTACGCCGGTGCCGCTGGGACTTGATTCGGTATAGGTCTGCATTTGATCGATGATCTCTCTGGCCATATCAGAGAGTGTCCCGGTATCCGGGTCCCGGCAATGGTCGATGTCGATGCCGCACAGCCCATCCCCTAAAAGCACCCCGACACCGCGCAGGCCAAAGCGGGAGACGGCAGCCTGCGCTGCCGCCAGCGTACCCCATGTGGCGGGTTCATTTGGCATTGCGTTTTTTCCGGTGGCGGGGTTGATGGGCGTTTTTACGGCGTCGAAGCAGACCCAGCGGCGGCTTTCTTTCAGCGACTGAGGGAACTGCTCGAGCATAGGCACCTCCTCAGTTAAAAGGGAAGATCATCCGCGTCATTGATCACAGTGAAACCCTCCTGGGCGTTCGGCTGGGTCTGCGGGTTCAGGTAGTCTTCTACATTGCCCATGCCGAGGTAGCGGTCAACATAGGTGCGGGTGTACTGGGGCTTCTGCTTATCCTGCTGCACGTTGATCACACACAGATGGCCGGGGAACAGGGAAAGCGACTTTTCCAATTCGCTCAGGCGGGTCAGCGGCAGCTGGATCATCTGCAGAAAACCTTTGAAGAAAGGCAGACCGTTCTTATTCAAGCCGTAGCTGGTAAAGGCATAACGGCCCTTGTACTGTCCCTCGGTAACGACAAAGGATACGCTCAGGGCGATGCCGTTATTGCTGCGGGCGACGATCTTGGCCTCTTTCAGAATGGCATTGTAGCGGCCGATCGGCAGGTTCCCGCTGCCGGTCTGGGCGCTGGCCGAGGCAAAATCATCATCAAGGGCGGCAAGGGCGGATGCATAGTTCAATTCAGACATAGTAGTTACTCCTTTTCTGTAATGTTCATTTTTTTGTAAAGCGTCCGGCGCTGTTTATACTGCACCATCAGCTGCGGGGTCTTTTCGTCCACGAGGTCTATCACAAGGGCTTCGGTCTTGCCGGGGGACGGGCGCTGGATGCGTCCGACGCTCTGCTGCACGATCACCTTGTTGCGGGTGGGTGTTGCCAGCACAAGACGGTCCAGACACGGGATGTCCAAACCCTCTTTTGCCAGTTGGTAGGTGGCGAACAGGATGCGGGCTTGTCCATTCTTCATGCGGGCAAGTGCGGCAGTGCGTTCTGATTTTTTGGTGGCGCCGCAGACGAACTCGGCGGCGAGGCCCAGGCCGAGTGCATAGGTGTGCAGCTGGTCCAGAATGGTCAGAGACGCTGCCAGGACCAGCCAGCTGCGTCCTTCCGTCACAGCCCTGTCGATGATGTGTTCCACCGTCTGCATCCGGCCCGCATCATCTGCCATGTGGCGCATCAGGCGGACGTAGTCGATGGGGCTTTCGTTGGCTCTGGGGGTGTACACAAAGGTGGTGGGGACCGTCTCGACTCTTGGCGTGATGAGGAGCTGCTCCAGCTGCAGGGGGTCGATCACTGCCACGCGGGGACCCAGGACCTGGAAGATAGTCTCGCTCAGGCCGTCGCTTCGGGTATCGCTGGCGGTCAAGCCGAAGCGCCAGCGGGCGGGCAGGCATCGAAGCACTGCAGCAAACATACTGGCCTGTTCGGGATTGTTGACGACATGATGGCACTCGTCTACGATCACCACACCCACAGTGCGGGCAAGCTCGTCCAGCTCCATGCGGTATAGGCTCTGCACGGTGGCAATGGTGAGCTTAGTTCCACAGCGCTTGTGGCTGCCGGACACGATGGCCACCTCTCGCTCGTCCAGCCCCAGACGCAGCTGTGCGCGCTCTTTGGCCTGCTGGGCAAGGTCTAGTGTGTGGGTGATCCAGAGCGCAGGTCTGCCCAGATGGGCAATGACCGCCATGCCGATCTCAGTCTTTCCGGCGCCGCAGGGCGCGATCAGCACGCCCTGGCACCACCGGCAGGCGAGCGCAGCGTTCACGGCCTGCTGCTGGTAGCTCCGCAGCGAAAATCGAGAAGTATCAAAATCGACCGGTTCGCCTTTGAGAGTCCGGACCTGTGCAGTAGTGCCTGCGGGCCGCACCCGCCAGACCTCTTCTGCCATGCCGCGCGGCAGGGTGAGGGCATTGCCCTTTATCTCGTACAGCATCACAGTCTCCGGGATGTTGTAGGTGGGCCTGCCCAGCCGCAGGGCGTTCTGAAACTTGGGATTCGGCACGGTCAGCTCTTGGATGAGCTGGTGCAGCAGAGGCGTCGGCACATCCTGCAGGTGGAGTTCTCCATCCAGCGTATAGATCACGGATGCACCACCTCCAGTACGCTCAGGATCTCAGTGGGCAGGCCTTCCAGCTTTACGCTGCCGCGCTCGCCGCTCTCAATGCGGTCCCGGATGTAGTACCACGGAAAGTAAACGTCTGAGGCAGGCACATCCCGGCGCACAGCCACGACTGCGATTCCGCCGGCATCTTCTTTGCGGCTGAGGTTTTCCACCTCATTGGGGCGGAAAGCCGAGAAGGGCAGATTGCCCTTGGCGATATGCTTGCACTCGATGCCCCAGCTGCGGCCGTCGATGGTGGCCTCGATGTCGTAGGGCTGGCCGGAATAATCTGTGGGCCAGCCTCGGCACCAGACCTTCGGAATGCCGCAGAGGATGTCCAGCAGATCGTCCTGCCAGACCTTGCCGCGGGCATTGCGGGCCTGCTGCAGCTTGTCTTTTTTCTGCTGAGTGCGGGTATCACTGGGGCGCATTGGCGGCCTCCTTCTCCTTTTCGGCGGCGCGACGGGCTATTTCGACTTTCCGGGCGCAGGCCTGGCACAGGCACTTTCCGTAGGTCTTACGGGTGTAACCGGCCAGTTGGTCGATGGTCATTTTGCTGGTGGCCGATACCAGCCGCCCACATTCCTCGCAGCGAATGGGCTCCTTGCCGTCATTGGCCCACTCGGCCAGCTGTTGGCCCAGCTCCGGTGTGATCACCGCACCGAAGCCGTCCAAGAAGGTCACGTCCTTGCTGGTGGTGGCAATGTGGTCCCGCCCGATGGTGAACATGATGTCGAACTCATACTCCACATCGTCTCTCTGCACCGGTGCGAGGCCCACTTTCACCGGCACCTGCTTGCCGCGGTCGTTCTCGGTGAGCACATAGTCCTGTTTGACCCGCAGGGTGCAGATCGTGTGGCAGTTGACGGACAGCAGGTAATTGATGAAGTTGTTCTGGATACGCCCGGCTTCATCCCAGGCGGTGTAGCTGTTTTTGTTGGGTTGAGCGGCAATGCCGGCTTTGATCTCCAGCACACCGCCGGAACTGTTCCAGGCGTGGGATAAGCTGTCAACGATCACGACACCGTCTGGTCCCACCTTCTGTACGGCGGCGTCCACACATTCCTTGTAGCGGTCAGGGGAATAGGGCGCTTTCAGTTCGATGTACCAGAACTCGCCGATGCCCAGGTCGCTGCGGTTTGCGTACAGTTCACCGCGCCGGTGCTCGGTATCGATCAAGCAGACTTTCGAGAAGTCGCCGCCGGTCAGTCCGGAAGCCAGCAGCAGTGCGCCCAGGGTCTTGCCGCCGCCAGACACACCGGCCAGAGCAATGCGCAGCTTGGATTTTTCGCGGGTAGCTCGGGTGATTTCAACCATAAAAATACCTCCTTAATGTTTCTGCGGGGTGAACCGTGCTGCGGCATCCCGTACATCCTGCGGAATATTGTCCGCATTGTCACAAAGCCAGAAAAGACCCTGTGTGTCCTCGTCCTGCCAGCGGGCGATACCGGTCTCTGCGTCCAGAAAACCAAAGTTTGCGCCGGCCTGGACCACGGCAAAGGCATCCAGGGGAAAAGCTGCTACCAAATTGCTGCCACTGTACTGGACGAGGGCGTTTGTGGTGGTGCATATCGGCAGGCAGACCATGCCGGTCTCGTAGGTCCCGGCTGTATAACGGCTGAGGTCGATGGCTTTGTCGCCTTCGGGGATGTCCTGCGGGCTACAGCCCTTGGCCACCCACTTGGATTCGCCGATCTTGGGCATATCGGCCAGCCAGGTGACGAGCTGGCCTGTGACCTCACTGGGACAGTGCTCCTTCGGGATCAGCAGCGCCCAGCCTGCGCCGGTGATGAAAAAGGAATCCCAGAGCCCGCGATGTTCGGTGCGCAGGATCTTCACGCCGCCGCCCCGCCAACTCTGCTTCATCAGCCGGAGAAATGCCTTTATGTCGAATCTCATTCAAACAACGCCTCCCGTTCTGCATCTTCCACACTGCCGGCAGCTGTGGGGTTGATGGTGGTATCGTCTTCCAGCGATGACATGATCTCCCCGCACAGGGCGTACAGCGGCGCACCCATCTGGGCCAGCGGGGTGCCGGTGGCGCAAGCCTGCCCGAACCAGTTCAGGTACATGGAACGCATACTGTCTGCGATAAAGCGTGCCTGCTGTTCGCAGGCCTGCTCCGGGGCAAGAAAGCCGTCTGCATCCTGCTGCAGCTTTTGGTATTTGGCTTCGGCTTCATTGGCCCGACGCTGAGCGTCCTCGACCTGACTGCGAGCCTGCGCTTTTGCTTCGGCGGTAAGGGCGTCTACCTGCCGGGCGACTTCGTCCTTGTCCACCACAGCCACGATGGGCTGTTTCCGGGCAGCTTCGGCCTCGGCCTTCCATTCGTCGGCCCGACGATTGGCCGCTTCGGCTACCTGACGGGAGCCTTCCAGCTGGCTCTCGGCGGTTTTGGCACGGGCTTCGGCCTTGCTCTGCATCTTCCATGCTTCTTCTTCCCGGGCTTCGGCGGCGTCCAACCGGCTTTTGAGCTGATCGTTCTGCTCTGTCAGACCTTTAATGTCGGCATTAGCGGCTTCCAGCTGAGCATTTGCGGTATTCATTGCGTCCCGCGACTCCTGCTCCTGAATGCAGGCGCTCTTCAATCTGGCCTGCGTTTCGTTCAGCTTGTACTCTTTGGCCTTGAGCTGGGCTAAAAGTTCCCGCACCCGCTGGCTGTCTCCGGCGGCTTCGACCACCTGCGCGGCACACCCGCTGCGGGCGATGAGGTTCAAATCTTTGCGGGTCAGCTCGGGCAGCTGTTTTAATTGGTCAATCGTTGAACCATTAAAAGATTCTCCGGTCTGCACCATATTCCATGCACCCGACTTGCTCATACCCTTGCTCTCATACCACTTTGTCCATGTGCCGCCGCCATACCGGCCTGCCTTGGCAGTCAGAGCGTGGATCCGGGCGAGGTAGATGCAGGAGATCAGGTATTCGTCCTGCGCCGCGCCGTAATGCAGATCAAACTGCTGGTCGGCGTCTGCGGCCTGCTGGGACAAATCGCCCAGAGCCGAGAAGTCAAAGCCGGGGACAGCTGCGGATGCAAAAGAAGTCTCCGCAGGAACAACAGGGGCCGATACGCTGCTCTGCGGGGACAGCGCGGGGGTCAAGCCGTTTGCAGCCGCCTCGCTCGCCGAGGTGGTCGGTGTTGCCGCCGCCGAACTGCTGGCAGCAGGGCTTGTCATGGTCGCAGCAGCATCCGCAGTCGGGGCAGGTGTACATGAGAAAATCTCCTTTGCTTTTTTGATGTCAGCAAGAATCTTTTCCATTTCCTGCTGCGGCGTCATGTCCTTGCGGCTGCCATTCGGAGTAAAGAACTGACCAAGCAGCTCTCTTTTTGCGGCAACGCCTTTCAGATTCTGGGTGCAGGTGATAGTCAGGCAGTAACGGCCATCAGATCCATAGTCCGATGCACGAATATCTTTGGAAAACGAGCCAAAAATCTCTCTGTCTGGATAAGTGTCTTTGATCCATGCGGAGACCTGAGACAGAAAGTCGAAGTCCAGACTATGCACTCGACAAGTGCATTTATCCTTGATAGAGCCAGCGAACTCTGACGCATAGGTGAGGGTCTTGCTCATCCGGCATTCGTAGCCCTGAGTCTCCCGGCTGACAGTTCTAGCACTTTCATCCCATTGATAGTTTCCGTATGGCATGGCGTAGGGGCATCCCCAGCACTCATGGCCGGGTGCATAGCCGGATAGGAGGTTGCCAGTGGTACTGGCATCGGTGGATTTCTTCACTCGCCGTCCGCATTTGCAGATATAGGTGGTCATACCCGCACCTCCAACTCCTTCAGGCGGTCATGCATCTCGGCCTGCAGGTCTTTGTTCAGAGGCTGGAAGCGGTTATTCCGCCAGCCGTAGCAGAGGATGGTGCCATAGATGGGCTGGCCGCGATAAGTACGGTTCAGGCCCTTGCCGTAGATGCCATACACCAGCACCGCAGGGGTGCGGGGCAGAACTTTCTGCTCGCAGGGACACTGCAAAAGCGCTTCCATGCCCTGCAGCGTGTCCGGCAGGGTGGTGATGACCGGGTCCTTGCCCGGCTGAATCAGAATACCTTTCATGCATTACTCTCCTTTGTGTATCCGTGCTTGATACGGAGCTTTTCCAGCTCGTCGTAGTAGATGTCATGCGAAAATTTGACACTGGAAAGGTACTCCCGCTGGAATGCGTCGGACAGGGTGGAAAGAATCTCCAGCGCCGCCAAGGCTTTGCCAAGAGCGGAGGCGATGCTTTCAAGAATGCCAGTATTGCAATCTCGGCGGAAGAGCCTGTCAGAGCAGTAATAACGGTCCGGACGGAGTCTGCTGTCAGCAAAGCCCTGTTCCAGAGTGGAAGTGCCGGTGCAAATGTCGGCGGCCGCTTTGTTCAGGGAGGCAAGCTGCTCATAGATCAGCGCCGACTGCCATTCGGGTATATTCCGGATATATTCCAGCAGTGCTTTTTGATTTTCTGTGTTCATTTTTCTTGCTAAAACCTCCAAAGTGTGTTATTCTTCGGGGTGATGGGGCGTTCAAACTCATCATCCCTTTGCAGGCTCGCCGGTGTTCCAGCACCGACGGGCTTTTTGTTTACTCGTCATGTGCTTCACTCCAGCACAAGGCTCTTGACATACGGCAGCCAGTCACGCCAGCATGGCTTGGAAAGACTGCGGTTGACAGCGTAGTAATAGGCTGCATTGCTGATTTTGGAAGAGCCTTTCAACCGCTGCTCTTTGACCATGTGGTTCACCTGATTGCGGGACAGGCCCATGCCCATCAGGAGCTTTTTCATACGCTTGGTCTTCATGCGTCCCTCCGGTTCTGCCGGTACTCCGGCGCTTCGGTGCGGGCGTGGCGGCGGTCGATGTACCTGCGGCGCTGCACTTCGCGCTCTGCGGCATGGTCGCCTAGCCGGGCAAAGAACAGCGCCAGCAACAGCAAAACCATTGCGGTGATGAAGTCGGTGTCGGAGATGACACCGAGGGCCTCGATGCTGCCTGCAAAGCCAAGTGCGTACAGCATCCCGACGGCACCGCTGGCCACCGCCAGCCAGTACCAGACGCCAGATTTGATTCTCATGCGGATGCCTCCTTTTTATTTCTGCGGCACACCCAGCTGCAACAGCAGGGCGGGGACGTTGATCATGATGCACCGGCCACTCTTGAGGTGAGGAATGGTGCCTTTAGCAAGCTCTTTGCGCAGGTAGTATTCCGAAAGCCCGGTGGCCCGGGCAGCATCGCGGACATTCATGAACGGGGTAGAGGGGACGGGAGGAGTATGCTTCCTCATGGTGTTCACTCCTTTTTCTCGGTGGTGAAGATGTCGGCCATGATCTGGTCGAAGCCGGGCAGGCCAAAGGCGATGATCTGAAGCTGGTCGATGCGGCTGTCCAGCTCGGCTTGTGCCTTGGCCACAAGGCCTTCGGCCTGACGGAGGCTGTCACAGATTTTGCCATAGTTGGCCTTGGCCTGAATGAAGCGAGCTTTGTAATCGTCGCGGTGCTTGATGAAGTCATTGCGCAGGTCAGTGACCTCCGCAAGCTGCTCCTTTGCGGTGCTGACAGCATGAATAGCTGCGGTCAGACGCTCGTTGGTGGCTTCCAGCTGCTCAATGTGCTGCTGGGCCTTGACGGTCTCGTATACGCCATTTTTGCGGATGGCGGGCAGAACCTCGCTTGTGACCCAGTGCTTGAAGGCTTTGGCCTTCGGCATCTTGCTGCTCAGGATCAGGCTGTACAGGCCGGACTCGTTGATGATGAGTATATCCTGCTCGCCGCCGGGGGTGTCACGTTTCGTTACACCCTTGTCCTCGGGGTCGATGTGGTCGGCCAGCGCTTTGCGAGGATTCTTGTAGCCGAGTGCGGTTGCAACGTCGGCACCGACGAGCCACGGCTGGCCATCGATCTCGACGGTGCGCACCTGCCCGAACTCGGGGTTGGAGAAGATCTGTAAGTCGTTCATGTGAGTATGTGCCTCCTTGTGGCTGGCCCCCTTCTGCGGTATACTTGGGCGGAAGGGAGATGTTTATAAGGTGTCTGAAAAATACAAATGTCCGCATTGCGGTGTCTCATTCTACCAAACGTCAGACAATACCAAAGAACGGAAAATAAGTTTTTGGCATGACCAAGAGGATTTCGAAAAGGTGTGCGACTATTCCTGCATCAGCGCAGACATTGCGGTGACCTACCACTACTGTCCATCCTGTCACGAATATTCCGTACAGCTTGCCAGCAGCAAGGGACTTTTTTCGTTCAACTATCCACCGTATACCGGAATGGTATTGCCGGACTATATTCCAGAAGCAATCAGAAGAGATTATGTGGAAGCCTGCTCAATTCTGGATGCAAGTCCAAAAGCATCGGCTACATTGGCACGGCGGTGCCTGCAAGGTATGATTCGGGACTTCTGGAATGTCAAAGCCGGAAACCTTGCGAGTGAAATCGACCTTATCAAGGACAAGATTCCCGCCGACCAGTATAAGGTACTCAATGGGGTCAGACGCTTAGGAAATATCGGCGCTCATATGGAAAAGGATGTGAACATGATCGTCGATATTGACCCGGGCGAAGCACAAAAACTGGTCAGACTACTGGAACTGCTTCTGAAAGACTGGTACATTGCCCGACACGAGCGTGAAGAACTGTACCGGGAAATCCTCGTTATTGACGAGAAGAAGCAGAATGAACGTCATCCTGACTGAACGGGTCATTCT
>ENA-OQNA01000024-OQNA01000024.1-human-gut-metagenome-genome-assembly--contig:-NODE-24-length-56389-cov-5.316626_pt1 | contig 56389 bp, 54 predicted proteins | sample MGYA00242625_ERZ504872 | MGnify/ENA primary metagenome ERZ504872 (study PRJEB26092, sample SAMD00036425) | human gut metagenome | host: Homo sapiens | study: EMG produced TPA metagenomics assembly of...
GTATGCGCCGCATTAGTCGTCGATCCGGCGGACCAACTCAACTATCTGAATATTGAACACCTTGACCCGCAAAATCAGTTGCCGGATGAGGCAACTACAGATTTTTCAAATCTTCTGGGCGTGTGTCCCGGAAATCGGAGTTCTACGGAAAATGCAAAAAAGACTTGCGATGCCTACCGTGGAATCTTGGAAGAAGATCAGCAGACAATGCGCTTGAATCCGCTGGATGAAGCTCAGATGGATACAATCTTCTACCAAAGAAATGGTGAGATAGGATCAACCGACACGGAACTTAACAAGGAGCTTTCCGACAAGCTCAACCTGAACAGTGAAGCGGCCTACTTACCGCAAAATCGTGAAACCGCTTACAGTCAGTTGGTAAGATTTCTGAAAGCCAAAAAGCCCATAGGTGAATGGTCAAAGCCATTTCTTCAGCAGGCATGGCAGTTGTTTTGTACGCCGGACAAAACAGGGGCCTATCGGGAATATGTTGGGGTCTATGAATACTGGCTCAAGCATTGGATGAAGAAGTGATTTCGTGCTAAGTGTTAGGCTTATGTGCCGCTGCTTGACGCACAACGTCTGCTGCTAGGTTCAATATCATGTGTTTTATAGCCTGCTTAAAATGCAAACAACGTACCACCGTAAATCCGAACGCTCTGTAATTTTGGCACCCGCTCAGGCTGCGATCAAGAACCCCCGCAAGTAATTGCGTGAGCGCTTGAAAAATCACAAATAATACAAACGACCGCCCCGGTTTCCGTGACAGGAAGCCGGGGCGGTTTTTTGTGCTCGCGGAGGGGCAGATGAAAAACGCAGTATGAATATATACCATATAAAAATGAATATATGCTAAAATTTTTGGAAAATACTTGCATTTTTATTAAAATGGGTGTATTATAACACCTGCCGACGAAATGCCGACAATCAACAAGAGAGGGATCGATACTATTATGTCTTTGAAGAAGAAAATTGCTGCGGCTTTCATCGCCTGTGCGATGACGCTTGCCGTGGTTCCTTCCGCCTTCGCCTGCACGGCGCTCTATGTCGGCAGCGACCTCACCGAGGATGGCACCACCATGTTTGGCCGGATCGAGGATCTGGGCACCAACGATTACAACAAGCTGTTCAACATCAGCCCCGCCGGGAAGCACACCGCGGGCGAGGTGTACGAGGGCTGCTACGGCTTTACCTACACCTTCACCCACGACAGCTACCGCTACACCGCCCGCCGGGACGACAACGGTCTGGGTGTCTGCCCGGACTGTGACAGCACCCACGAGCACACCCCCTATGAGGAGGCTGGCACCAACGAGAAGGGCGTCATGGTCTCTGCCACCGAGTCTCTCTACGGCACCGACGCCGTGCTGAGCGTAGACCCCTATGTGGACAACGGCATTGAGGAAGCTGAGATCACCACGGTGCTGCTGAGCGAAGCTTCCACGGCCCGCGAGGGTGTTGCCCTGCTGACCTCCATCTACGACAACGCCGGTGCAGCCGGCGGCTCCGGCGTGTTCATTGCCGACCAGAACGAGACCTGGTTCGTGGAGAACCTGACGGGCCACACCTACCTTGCCCTGAAGCTCTCCTCCAGCGTGGTCTTCATGCAGCCCAACATCGCCGCTATGGGCAAGATCGATCTGGATGACACCGACCATGTGGTGGCCTCTGCCAACCTGATCTCCGTGGCCCAGAAAGCCGGTACCTTTGTGGGCGATGCCGCTGCCAACGTCATCGACCTGGATGCCTCCTACAACGGCGACATCGCATCGGACCGCATGGCAGCTGGCCTGAACTACCTGTACGGCACCGACACCTTTACGAAGGACAACTACAGCGAGACCGACTTTGCTATCAGCAACGTCGGCGAGAACGGTGCCATCGTCCCGGTCTACTCCAACATCCAGCTGACCAAGAAGTTCTCGGTGGAGGATTCCATCCACTTCTTTCAGACCGAGCCCATCGGCAAGACGGGCAATGTGGAGACTCATCTGTTCCAGGTGAGCGCCACCGGCGATCTGAACACCGCCATTACCGAGTGGACCGCTTTTGACGACGACGTGTACAACGCCTTCGTCCCTTACTATCCGATGCTGACCACCGACACCGCAGATGTCTACAAGGTCTCGGTCCATAAGGTCACCCGTTCCGACGAGCAGCCCACCGAGGGCGTCTGGTATCAGGATGCCAAGGGCCGCTACTACACCTACCCGGACGACTGGACCGACTCCTTCTACGGCGTGCGTGACGCCCTCTCCAACCTGCTGACCTACGGCAGCAATGGCAATCAGGTTACCGCAAAGGATCAGGCTGCAGCCAAGGCCAGCTACGCCGCGCTCCAGCAGGAGATCATGGCCGACTACGCCGATATGAAGGCCGCCGTTGCCGCTGCCGACACGCTGGAGGCCAAGCAGGCTGCCGCCACCAACGCCAGCAATGCCATGAGCCAGAAGGTGTACAACACCACCCTGAAGATGTACAATAAGCTCCAGGCCAAGACGGCCGCCCGGGCATGGGTCAGCTCCCTGCTGCACTGAGGCTTTGCAGCGCCTGAGGCGTTTCCCATAAAACCGCAGCGCCCCCGGTTTCCATGACAGGAAGCCGGGGGCGCTTTGCGTATGACTGCTCCTTGCAAACGCCGCCCATTCGTTCTATATGACAAGGCAAAACTGCCGGAATTCTATTTGCAGAAAGAAAATTTGGAGAAGATCATTGCGGAGATGGGGTAAAACACACTGGAAATTCACAAATAACGTATCATCGTTACTCCGAACGCCCTGCAATTTTGGCACCCGCCCAGGCTGCTATTAAAAACCCGAGAGCATAAGGCTCACCGTCAATTTTGAAATGAACCCCAAAAGTTAGACAAAAATCAAATTAAGCGGCCCCAACGGTCTGAATCCTGTACTGCACAGGGCTCAGGCCGTTTAGTTTTAATTTGATTCGGCGATTATTATAATAGTCGATGTACTCAACAATGACCTTTTCCAGCTGGTCAAGGGAATCAAATTTTTCTAAATAGAATAGTTCAGTCTTGAGCAGTCCAAAGAAGTTCTCGGCAACCGCATTGTCCAGACAAGTGGCTTTCCGAGACATGCTTTGTGTAATGCCCTTTGCCTTCCGTAGATTCTGGTATCAGTGCAACTCCGGCCAGTAAGCCTTGTTGGCAACGATCCTATCGTCCGGAAATCTGTTCTTGACGTTTACATGAATAAGCGGTACGATACCATTAAGACCGCAGAAAAAGAGCTGGCGAACGATGCAGGATAAACCGGCACAGGGGGTGCTTTTTTGAACATCGAAAAAATCACGCAGGGAAAAAATCTGACCGATACGGAGCACACCGTGCTGGAGTACATTCTGGACCATCTGGACACGGTACAGACCGAGGGTGTGCGAGGGGTGGCCCGGGCCAATTACACCTCCACCTCCACCATTATGCGGCTGGCACGCAAGATGAATTACAGTGGCTTTGTGGATATGTGCTACAAACTGCGCTCTCTGGTGGAGACCCCTCGCCAGACCATGCAGGAGGAGGAAGACTTCCTCAACGGCTTCAGCACCCAGTCCTTGCTGAACTACAACACCTACACCCAGCTGAAGGTCTGTGCGGAAAAGCTGCTGGAGCAGCGGGACAAGATGATTTTTGTCTATGGTACCGGGTTTTCCGGCACGGTGGCCACCTACCTGACCCAGAAGCTGGTGAACATGGGCATCCTGTGCTTCAGTGCCACCGGCGGCGATTCCGTGGGCATTTTTGAGAATACGCTGGAGCGGATGGGGATGTTTTTCTGCATCTCCAAATCCGGCGAGACCTCGATGGTGCGCGACAAGATCAAGACCGCGCAGGAAAACGGCGTGTGCACTGTGGCAATTACCGGCGAGCAGGAGAACAGCGTGGGCCGGTACGCCGACCTATGGTTCCGGGTGGAGAACCAGTGGAAGCTGGACGACCAGAACACCATGCCCAACACCTTTTTTCCGCAGGTGATGATGCTCATCGAGCTGATCGCCTACGAATACCGCCGCCTGTGCATGGAAAACGGCATCAAGTAAGAATGTCTGTGCACTTCGCACAAAAAAATCATGGGTTCTTAAACAAAAGTAATAGAAACGCGTTGCTGTTTTGGGTAACGCGTTTTCATTTGTTCAAAAAATGTTTACACTTGCGTTGGTTTGTGAGATAGTAACATCACAGACCCGGCCGGGTCCCAGGGGATGGACGCATCCCAGGAGAATGGTTTTTGGAATTGTAAATGAAAAGGAGTCAACCCATGAAGGATAAGGTAATGGATGCATTGCAGCGGTTCTCCAAAGCAATGTTCATCCCCGTTCTGATCCTGCCCATTGCCGGTATTCTCATCGCTGTGGGCAACCTGTTCACCAACGTCCGGCTGCAGGCAGTGCTGCCGTTCCTGAACAACCCGGTCACCATCGGCTTCGGCACGCTGCTGTCCGGTTCGCTCAACGCCATCCTGGGCAATCTGGGCGTTATCTTCTGCGTGGGCCTCAGCGTGGGCCTGGCCAACAAGAAAAAGTCTGAGGCAGGCTTTATCTCTCTGCTGGCTTTCCTGGTGTTCCTCAACGCCATGAACAAGTTTATGAATATGCGTGGTATGCTGGTGGAGGGCAGCCTTTCCGGCACCGGCCAGGCCATGGTCCTGGGTGTCCAGGTGCTGGATATGGGCGTGTTCATCGGCCTGCTGCTGGGCATCGTGGTGGCTTACATCCACAACCGCTTCTGCGAGACTGAGTTCAACAACGCCTTCCAGATCTACGGCGGCACCCGTTTCGTATTCATCGTGCTGATTCCGGTCATGGTGGTCATGGCTGTGCTGTTCACCTTTGTGTGGCCGTATGCACAGGCTGGCATCAATGCGCTGGGCGGCTTTATCCGCAGCGCAGGCAACTTTGGCCTGTTCATCTACGGCACGCTGGAGCGTCTGCTGATCCCCACCGGCCTGCATCACCTGGTCTACACCCCGTTCCTGTACACTTCTCTGGGCGGCACTGCCACCGTGGGCGGTCAGGTGCTGGAGGGTGCCCGGAACATCTACTACGCTGAGATCGCTGATCCCTCCGTTGCTGTGCTGAGCCAGTCCGTCATCTGGGATGCCCGCGGCATCTCCAAGATGTTCGGCCTCATCGGTGCCTGCCTGGCCATGTACCAGACTGCACGTCCTGAGAACCGCGAAAAGATCAAGCCTGTCCTGATCACCGCCGCCGTCACTTCCTTCATTGCCGGCGTTACCGAGCCCATCGAGTTCAGCTTCCTGTTCGTGGCTCCCATCCTGTTTGTGGTCCATGCTGTTCTGGCTGGTTCCAGCTTTGTGGTCCTGAACCTGCTGGGCTGCCGTGCCATCGGCCCCAACGGCTTCATCGACTTCCTGCTGTACAACCTGCCCCTGGGCATTGGCAAGACCCGTTGGCCTGTCTACATCGCTGTGGGCGTGCTGTACTTCTTCCTGTACTATGTGATCTTCCGCGTGCTGATCGTCAAGATGAACCTCCACACCCTGGGCCGTGAGGCAGAGGGCATGGAGATGAAGCTCCACTCCAAGTCCGAGTACAAGGCCAAGGTGGCTGCCGAGAACGGCACCGCTGCTGCCCCTGCTGCTGACAACACCGTGGACGCTGCTGTCATCGTGGAGGCTCTGGGCGGCAAGGACAACATCCTGAAGGTCACCAACTGCTACACTCGTCTGCGCACCGAGCTGGCAGACCCCGACAAGGTCCAGGATGATGTGCTGAAAAACCAGACCGGTGCTTCTGCTGTCATCCACAAGGGCAAAAATGTCCAGGTGGTGTACGGCCTGAAGGTCAACGCCGTGCGCAAGGCCGTGGATGCAGAGCTGGGTCTGAGCGGCGAAGATTAACCAATTGTATTCCCTGAATCGATTTATAGAAAACATCCAGTAAGAGGGAGGGTAATATTCCATGAAAAAGTTTTCTATTGTGATCGCCGGCGGCGGCAGTACCTATACGCCGGGTATCGTTATGATGCTGATGCACAGTCTGGATCGGTTCCCGATCCGCAGCTTGAAGCTGTACGACAATAACCCCGAGCGTCAGAAGGTCATTGCCGATGCTGTGGCGCTGGCCATGAAGAAAGTTGCTCCGGATGTGGCCTTCAGCTATACCACCGACCCCGAAGAGGCCTTTACCGATGTGGATTTCTGCATGGCACACATCCGCAGCGGCGGCTATCCCATGCGTGAGCAGGACGAAAAGATCCCCCTGCGCCACGGCGTAGTGGGTCAGGAGACCTGCGGCCCCGGCGGCATGGCCTATGGCATGCGCAGCATTCCCGACATCATGCAGCTGATCGACTACATGGAAAAGTACAGCCCCAACTGCTGGATGCTCAACTACTCCAACCCTGCCTCCATCGTGGCAGAGGCCTGCCGTGTGCTGCGGCCCAACTCCAAGATCATCAACATCTGCGATATGCCGGTGGGCACCCTGCGCCGCATGAGCTACATCGTGGGCAAGACCCCCAAGGACCTGGACGTGAAGTACTACGGCCTGAACCACTTTGGCTGGTGGACCAGCGTGAAGGACAAGGACGGCACCGACTACACCCCCCAGCTCATTGACTATGTCAGCAAAAACGGCTATCTGACCCAGAAGGCCATTGAGACCCAGCACATGGATGCCAGCTGGCAGGAGACCCACCGCAAGGCGGCAGACCTGCAGGCTGTTACCCCGGATTGCCTGCCCAACACCTACCTGAAGTACTATCTGTTCCCGGACTATGTGGTGGAGCACAGCGATCCCAACTACACCCGTGCCAACGAGGTGATCGATGGACGCGAAAAGAATGTCTTCGGTGCAGCACGCGCCATCACGGCTTCGGGCGAGTTCAAGGGTGACGAGTTCAGCATCGACAACCACGCCAGCTTTATCGTAGACCTGGCCCGTGCCATTGCCTACAACACCCACGAGCGGATGCTCTGCATTGTGGAGAACAAGGGTGCTATCAGCAACTTTGATCCCCATGCCATGGTGGAGGTGCCCTGTCTGGTGGGCAACGATGGTCCGGAGCCTCTGTGTCAGGGTGAGATCCCGACCTTCCAGCTGGGCATGATGAACCAGCAGGTCGCCGTGGAAAAGCTGGTGGTCGAGGCCTACTGCGAGCACAGCTACCAGAAGATGTGGCAGGCATTGACCCTGAGCAAGACCGTGCCCAGCGCCAAGGTAGCCAAGGAGATTCTGGATGACCTGATCGTTGCCAATAAGGACTACTGGCCCGAACTGCACTAATGACAGCGTTTCTGAAGCGCTGCCCCGGATATTCTCTGTCCCCATGAAGTAAGCCGAAGGGGCTGCTGCATAAATACCGTGCAGCAGCCCTTTTTCTTGCGTTCACGGTGCAAAGATGTGGAAAACCAGCGTCAAACGAGCAAAACGTTGAAAACTTAGTCAGCAAAAACAGACCCTTCCGATTTTACGAAGTCATTGGAAGAGTCTGTTTTTTCGATTTTCAGAAAATCAGAATTTCAAGTAGGCCTTGGGCTGGATGAGATGCTGTTTCTGTAAACCTCCGTTGCACTTGGAAATGAAATGTGCAATCATCGGCAGTCCGGTCTTGGGCAAGATTCCACCGACTGCTTTGTCTGGTGGTGTAAAGACCCTGATTTGGGTAAAGTTTGAGCCAGAGAAAGTGTTCAATGTATCGACTTGTGGCGACAACTGCGCAAAGTGGCTACACTGGATCAGCTCTGCATGGCGATTTTGAGCGCATTTGATTTTACGGCAGAGCATCTGTATGAATTTTGCATGGATAATAAGATGTACAGCGAAGACTGCTATTATTTGCTGTCCAATGCCGGAATCATTGGCATCCCCTGCGTGTCTCTGCAGGTCATGTGCATCCCTGCACCGATCGCCGGCCTCCTGCTGGGCGGCGGCGTCCGCCTCGGCCTCTTCTGCCTGGCCTGCCTTGCCATCAGCTGTGTGGTCTATTACCCGTTTGTGAAGATCCTGGATGCCCAGGCTCTGAAGGAAGAACAGGCGAATGCAGCACAGAATGCTGCAGAGTAAAACACCCGGTCTGTTTTCCTGATATGTGCAGGAGCTGCCGCAGGCTGTTTTTCTGACCGGCTGCGGCGGCTTCCTTTTTTACATGGTTACCAACAAGGAGAGTAAATGATATGGCATTTCCGAAGAATTTTTTGTGGGGCGGCGATATCAGCGCTGCGCAGATCGAAGGTGCCTGGGATGAGGACGGCAAGTCTCCCACGGAGGCAGACTATCTTCTGGGGGCAGATAAGAACAGCATACGTGTGGCCTACTATCGGATGCCGGACGGCACCGAGGGCAAGGTTCCGGTGATGAGCGGCATGCTGCCCAAAGGGGCAAAGTACATCCTGAAGGATGGCGGTTTTTTTACCCCAACCACAAGGCAACGGATTTCTACCATCACTACAAGGAGGACATCGCCCTGCTGGGTGAGATGGGCTTCAGGGCGCTGAATCTCTCGATCTCCTGGGCACGCAGTTTACCCCTACGGTGTGGAAAAGGGCGTGAACCAGAAAGGCGTGGAGTTCTACCGCGATGTGCTCAAAGAGTGCCGGAAATATGGCATCGAGCCGGTGGTCACGCTGTACAAGTACGATATGCCGGCTTTTTACATCGAGGACTGGGGCGGCTGGTCGAACCGGAAGCTGATCGACGAATACGTCGAGTTTGCAAGGGTCTGCCTGACTGAGTACAAGGGTCTGGCCACCATCTGGAACACCTTCAATGAGATCAACGTTCCGCTGATGTTGTGCAAGATGGCCCACAAGACAACGGCCGATCTGCAGCGCGGCTATGAAGAGATCCACAATCAGCTGGTGGCCTCGGCAAAGGTGGTGCAGCTGGCTCATCAGATCGACCCGGACAACAAAGTCGGCTGCATGTGTGCAGGATTCTTTGCCTATCCGTATACCTGCGATCCCAACGACTTCCTGAAGCTGCAGCAGGAGGCGCAGGCGGGATTCTATCTGTTCTCGGATGTCTTTGTGCGCGGTTACTACCCCAGCTATGCAAAGTCGATCTTCGACAAGGAAGGCGTCGTGATGAATGTCTCCGAGGAAGATAAAGCAGACCTTGCGGCCGGTAAGGTGGACTACATGGCGTTCTCTTACTACAATTCCAGCTGCATCACGACTCATGAAGTGGATGCGACCGTAAAGGGCAACATGATGGGCAGCATCAAAAACCCCTATCTGGATGCCAGCGAATGGGGCTGGCAGATCGACCCGGTGGGCTTCAAGCGTGCCCTGCATGAACTGTACGACCGCTATCAACTGCCGCTGCTCGTGATCGAAAACGGTCTGGGCGCACAGGACACGCTGGAAGCAGACGGCACCATCCACGACCCGTATCGTGTGGACTACATGAAACGCCACATTGCTGCCATGAAGGAAGCCGTGGAGGAAGGTGTTGACCTGATGGGCTACACTATGTGGTCCTGCATCGACCTGGTCAGCGCCGGCAGCGGTGAGCTGCGCAAGCGCTATGGCTTTGTCTATGTGGACGCCCACGATGACGGCACCGGCACCTTCAAACGTTACCGCAAGGACAGCTTCTGGTGGTACAAAAAGGTCATCGAGAGCAACGGCGAGGACCTGGGCTGAGCGCCCCGGCGGATGTCCTGAAATCCACGCAGGGTTCTGCGTGAGCGCCTGAAAAAGCACCAAGAAAGCATCAACTCCCGCTGGTTTCTGTAACAGGAAGCCAGCGGCTTTTGTGTATTCGGAGAATGGAATCACTCGGCGTATGTGCTGGCCTTCTGTGTCATCACCTGCATCACCTTTGTGGGAATGTTGTTTCTCTTTCGACCGGTTGCTTGTCGATGTAATTCAATGCATTTCTTTTTGCGCTCGCATCTCTATTTCATGAAAATGCCCCCATTCCGGTTGTCCGGAATGGGGGCATATATCAGAGCAGACGGGGGTGCTTTAAGCGTTACGGCTTTTTGTGCTCCGGGTTTTCGCAGCGGCTATGGCAGGACGCACAGTTGCCGCCGCAGCCCTCACCCTTCCAGCCGCCGTTCTTGGAGATCCACACAACGGCCAGTGCAAACAGGACGGCCAGCACCAGCAGGGTGATAATTCCACGCAGTGTCAACATTTTAAAAACCTCTTTTCCTGCGGAACGTTTCCGCCCTCAGTATACACGATTTTGCCCCGGAGCGCAACCGGAATGCCGCACGGAAAAAAAATTGAAATTTTTTGAAAATAGGGCTTGCAATTTGCCCGGGGCCGTGCTATAATAATCACGTTCCAATTCGGAGCGCCAAACAAAACAACAAAATATGGAGGATTAGCTCAGCTGGTTAGAGCACCTGCATCACACGCAGGGGGTCTGGGGTTCGAGTCCCTAATTCTCCACCATACAGTTCGTACCCGAACCCGATTCTCTATGAGAAAGGGTTCGGGTACGTTTTTTGTTTACGGGAAGTCCTACGGCGAGAGTACGAAGAACGGTAAACAGGAGCAAGTAAAGGCAGGGTATCACCGTGGCGGTGGTATCCTGCCTTTTGTGCGATACCATCTCCGAAATCTTTTTCTTCACGTTTTCTCCTTCATGCAGAATCCCCCTGTCCATCCCGGCAGATGCCGGAACGGGCAGGGGGATTCTGGCTTGTTGAGCGGTTGTGTTAAATCAGGCCGAGGTGCACAAAGGCGTTGTACAGGCCGTCTTTGTCCACATCGTCGGTCACATAGTCGGCGGCGGCTTTGGCTTCCGGGCCGCCGCTGCCCAGAGCCACGCTGTACCATAATCATAGAGGGTTTTGGGCTCCGGAACAAGGGTGGAATCTGCCGAAAAACAACGGCTGAGGTTGGTACAGTTGCACAAAGGCGCGCGGCCCTGCAAAGAAGCTGTAAAATTTGCGGGGCGGGGTTGACGAACGGCTCCGGCCGTGGTAAAGTAATGGGCGGAAAAGGCCAAAGTGCCTTTTTACGACAGAAAAACGAGGTGGTCGTCATGGAACCTGCTGGAAGCAGCGGCAGTTTATATCCCCGATCAAAGAACCAGACGGCAGCCTTTTTGCATGCCGGAGAACGGCCCGGCTGTGCGTGAGAACGCACGGTGTGTTTGCCTTCCTCGGAAATGAAAGTGTCCGCTGCCGCCTGGTAAAAAAGGAGGCAGCTTTTTTATGTCTGAAATTTCGATCAATACCCTCAAGACCATGCTGGCGAATCTGGATGACGCCAAAAAATACCAGAGCCTGCGGGATGTGATGGAGACCCTGCCGGCTCCCGACCTGGCCGCCGTGTTCGAGGACCTGCCGGCCGAAAAGCTCCCGGTGCTGTTCCGTCTGTGCCCCAAGGACCTGGCGGCGGATGTGTTCACCGAGCTGACCCCTGCCACCCAGCAGAAGCTGATCGACGGCCTGACCGATACCGAGCTGAAGGCCGTGGTGGACGAGCTGTGCGTGGACGATGCGACCGACCTTGTGGAGGAGATGCCGGCCAATGTGGTCAAGCGCATTCTGAGCCAGGCCGACCCGGCCACCCGCCGCATGATCAACGAACTGCTCCAGTACCCGGAGGACTCTGCCGGCGGCGTGATGACCACCGAGCTGATGGAGCTGCGCCCGGACATGACGGTGGCGCAGGCCATGGAGGCCATCCGCCAGAACGGCTTTGACAAGGAGACCATCAACAACTGCTATGTGACCGACGGCAGCCGCAAGCTGGTGGGTGTGGTGTCGCTGCGGGCGCTGGTGCTGGCCAAGGACACCGCAGAACCCATCCGGGACCTGATGGACACCAATGTGGTCAGTGTGACCACCACCACCGACCAGGAGGATGTTTCCCACCTGTTTGAAAAATACGGCTTTCTGGCCATTCCGGTGGTGGACGCCGAAAACCGGCTGGTGGGCATCGTGACCATTGACGATGCCATCAGCATCCTGCAGGACGAGGCCAGCGAGGATATCGCCAAGATGAACGCCATCGGCCCGTCCGACAAGCCCTACTTCAAGCAGAGCATGTGGGACCTGTACAAGAGCCGTGCGCCCTGGCTGCTGTTTTTGATGATCAGCGCCACCTTCTCCAGTCTGGTCATCCGGGGGTATGAGGACGCACTGGCCGCCGTGACCGTGCTGACGGCGTACATCCCCATGCTGACCGATGCCGGCGGCAACGCGGGCAGTCAGAGCACCTCCACCATCATCCGCGGCATGGCGGTGGGCGAGATCCAGCCCCACGACCTGCCCCGCATCCTGTGGAGGGAGAGCCGGGTGGCCCTGCTGTGCGGCGCAACGCTGGCGGTGTGCAACTTTGCAAAACTGCTGCTGTTCGACAAGGTGACCGCTCCGGTGGCACTGGTGGTGTGCCTGACCCTGATCTGCACCATCCTGCTGTCGCAGCTCATCGGCGGCATTCTGCCCGTGGCGGCAGAAAAACTGCATGTGGACCCGGCTGTGATGGCGTCGCCGCTGATCACCACCATCGTGGATGCCACCACACTGCTGATCTACTTCAATGTTGCAAAGATCGTGCTGCATCTGTAAGCGCAGAGCAGAACGTTACGACCCCCGGAAGCTGTACGCTGCCGGGGGTCATGTTGTTTTTAAAAACAGGAAAAACGTCCTCTTTGCATGGATGATTGTTGCACAGCACAACCTATAAAGTCGTACTCTTTCGACAAAAACTTCCCAAAACGCATTATTTTGTTTCTGAGCTGTGGACATTCTGTGACGATTCGTGCTAAAATGAAACCTGTTCCTCTTCTGCCGCCGCAACCGGCAGAAGCAACAAAAGAACGGAGGTTTTTTCATGTTAGAAAATGTCTTTCATCTGAAGGAAAACCACACCGATGCAAAGACCGAGATCATGGCAGGTATTACCACCTTCATGACTATGGCCTACATCCTTGCGGTCAACCCCAACATCCTGTCGGCTTCCGGCATGGACTCGGAGGCTGTGCTGATCGCCACCGCACTGGCATCCTTTGTGGGCACGGCCCTGATGGCTCTGCTGGCCAACTACCCGTTTGCTCTGGCCCCCGGCATGGGCCTGAACGCCTATTTCTCCTACACGGTCGTGCTGACCATGGGCTACAGCTGGCAGCTGGCCCTGATGGCCGTGTTTGTGGAGGGCATCATCTTCATCGTGCTGTCCCTGACCAATGTGCGTGAGGGCATCTTCAACGCCATCCCCATGACCCTGAAGAGCGCGGTCAGCGTGGGCATCGGCCTGTTCGTGGCCTTTGTCGGCCTGCAGAACGCCAAGCTGATCGTGAACAGCGACTCTACGCTGGTCACCTACCAGCACTTCAAAGGCGAGACCTTCCACAGCGTGGGCATGGGTGCCATCCTGGCCCTCATCGGCGTGGCCATCACCGGCATCCTGCTGGTCAAGAAGGTCAAGGGCGGCATCCTGTACGGCATCCTGATCACCTGGGTGCTGGGCATCCTCTGCGAGGTCACCGGCATCTATGTGCCCAATGCGGATGCGGGCATGTACAGCGTGATCCCCACCGCTTTTGTCAGCTTTGACTTCTCGGCCCTGGGCAAGACCTTTGGTCAGGTGTTCAAGACGGATTTCTCCCACTTTGACTTCCTGAACTTCTTTGCCGTCATGTTCTCCTTCCTGTTCGTGGACCTGTTTGACACCCTGGGCACCCTGATCGGCGTGGCATCCAAGGCCGACATGCTGGACGAGGACGGCAAGCTGCCCCGCATCAAGGGTGCTCTGATGGCAGACTCCATCGCCACCTGCGCCGGCGCTGTGCTGGGTACTTCCACCACCACCACCTTCGTCGAGAGCGCTTCCGGCGTGACCGAGGGCGGCCGCACCGGCCTGACCAGCATGACCACCGGTGTGCTGTTCCTGCTGGCTACCATCTTCAGCCCGCTGTTCCTGACCATCCCCAGCTTTGCAACGGCTCCGGCTCTGATCATCGTGGGCTTCTACATGATGGGCTCCGCGGTCAAGATCGACTTCAACGACCCCAGCGAGGGCATCCCCGCCTTCCTGACCGTCCTGGCCATGCCCACTGCGTACAGCATCTCTGAGGGCATTGCCATTGGTGTGATCTCCTGGACCATCATCAATGTGGTCACCGGCAAGGCCAAGGAAAAGAAGATCAGCCCGCTGATGTATGTGCTGACCGTGCTGTTCATCCTGAAGTACATCTGCCTGTAAGGCTCCATACAAACACAAAGCAAAAAGCTGCTGCCTTCCCGCAAAGGGAGGGCAGCAGCTTTTTTGTCTGTGGAGCTTATTGGTGCCGACGGGGGTGGATGTGCACCTCGGGAATGGCCACGTTGTCGTAATGGATGGGGTCCTCGGCGTGAGGATGCTCCCCGGTGGCATGAGAGGTGTCTTCTGCGGGGTGGTGTACCTTTCCGGTATGGACCTCCGGCAGAGCCACCGTTTCCTCCGAATGAGACTTGTCCGGCTTGCTCCAGATCTTTTGTTGGAACCACATCTTCAGGTGGTGTTTCAGCGACATGATGATGCTCCTTTCTCGGTGTGCGGGGCACACCGAAAGTTCAAGACAGGATCAGATAAAGTTGATGAATACCGTAATGACAAGGCTGTTGATGAAATCCGCGAACAGACTGCCCACCAGCGGGATGAGCAGATAGGCCTTGACGGAAGGGGAATACTTGTCGCACACGGCCTGCATGTTGGCCATGGCGTTGGGGGTGGCACCCATGCCGAAGCCGCAGGTGCCGGAAACGATGACGGCCGCGTCGTAGTCGCGGCCCATGACGTTGTACACGATCGCAAAAGAATACAGGATCATGAACAGGGTCTGACCGGCCAGCAGCACCACCAGCGGCAGAGCCAGCTCGGCCAGCTGCCAGATCTTCAGGGTGATCATGGCCATGCCAAGGAAGAGCGACAGGCAGATGCCGCCGATGTCGTTGATCTCGCCCATATATACCGTGAACTTGCCGCCGTATTCGCCCAGATTGCGGATGCAGGCAGCGGCGATCATGGCACCGATGTAGATGGGGAAGGTCATGCCGGTCAGGCTGAGCAGCTTGCTCAGCACCGTGCCGATGCCCATGGCGATGATCAGCTGGAAGCTGGCGGCGGGATACATGCTGCTGTGACGCTCGTGCTTGATCTCTTCTTCCACCAGCAGGCTGTCGTCCTCGGGCACGATGGTGTCCAGCAGGTGGTGGCGCTCAATGAGCATCTTGCCGAGCGGGCCGCCCATCATGCTGCCGGCGATCAGGCCGTAGGTGGCGGCGGCGGTGCACAGGGTGGTGGCACCCTTGATGCCAAAGTCCTCCAGCACCGGGCCAAAGGCACCGGCGGTGCCGTGGCCGCCCACCATGGGGATGGAGCCGGTGCAAAGGCCCACCAGCGGGTCCACATCCAGCAGGTTGGCCAGCCCAACGGCCAGGAAGTTCTGGCTGACGATCAGCACGATGACAACGCCCAGGAACACGATCATGGCCTTGCCGCCGCTTTTCAACACCTTGAGGTTGGCCTGAAAGCCCACCGAGGTGAAGAACATGACCATGCACACCTCTTTGAGGGTGTCGTCAAAGGCGAACTCTGCCACGCCGGTCACATAGCAGATGCAGGTGAAAATGGCAAACAGCACGCCGCCGATGACCGGCGCGGGGATGCAGAATTTATCCAGCAGGCGTACCCGTTCCCGCAGAAACTTGCCCAGCATCAGCACCAGCACCGCAAGGGCCAGGGTCTGATACATATCCAATTCGATCTTCATTGCTTTCCCTCGATTTCCCGGCAGACTCAGTCCACCGTAATTCCGGCCTGCTTATACCAGGCCGCTGCGCCTGCGTGGAAGGGGATGCCAACGCCCTCTACTGCGTCGGTCTCCGGGTCCAGTGCAAGGCCAAGCTGCTCTTCCAGCGCTTCCCGGCTGGAGAACAGCAGTTCGGTGAGCTGCTGCACCTGCTTTGCGGGCAGAGAATCGCTGGCCAGCAGAACAGCTTTGACGCCCACGGTCTGCACGTCGGCGTCCTGGCCGGGATAAGTGCCGGCCGGGATGGTGACCTCACGGTAGGCGTTGTAGCTGCTCAGCAGGCGCTGTGCCGCGGTGCCGTCCACATTCAGCAGGCGGATGCCGCATTCGCCTGCCAGCTCGGTGACCACCGGGCTGGGGGTGCCGACTGTGATGACGATGGCGTCGATCTTACCGGCCTTGAGCTGGTCGGCAGCGTCGGTATAGTTCAGGTTGATGGTGTCCACCAGGCGGTCGTTCAGGCCGTAGGCAGACAGGATCTGAAGGGCATTCTGCTCGGAGCCGGATTCCTCCGCGCCGATGCTCACGGTTTTGCCCTGCAGGTCCTCGATGGACTGGATGTCCGAGTCGGCCCGCACGATGACCTGACAGGCCTCGGTGTACAGGGCTGCTACCGCGCCGAAGCCGCGGATGTCCTCCTCCTCTGCAAAAATGCCGGTCTGGTTGCAGGCGTCCTGTGCGAGGTCGGCCTGCGCAATGGCCAGCTGCAGGTATTCGCCGGTGAGCAGGCGCAGGTTGGCAGCCGAACCGGCGGTGGTCCGGAGCTCGATGGTGCCGTTGGAAGTCTCGTTTTCCAGCGCGGCAAACTGCTCACCAAAATTGTGGTAGACACCACCCTCGCCGGCAACGCCAAAGCGCAGACGCTTGACCGTCTCGGCGGCAGAGCAGCCGGTGAGCAACAGTGCGGCCAACATACAACCGGCCAGCAGTGCCGCGATCCATTTGCGTTTCATACTTTTATACACCCCTTTTTCCGCTGCCGCAAACCCGGCAGCTTCTTAGTATCACAAGGCTGGAAATTAGCGCAACAGTAGCAGCATATCTGCGATATGCAAACCAACGTTGTTGCTGTTGCATTAAAAAGTTGGCTTGCTATAAAGTATAGTCATATTGCGGATGAAATGCAATCACTTTTGCAAAAGGATGCAGCGAAGAAGCGTTGGGCAGGGCATCAAAAAAGGCTCCTCCGTTTCCGGGGGAGCCGGACAGATTCAGCCGCCGAACAGGCCAAAGAAGCTGGTGTGGGTCACGCCCAGGATCAGAAACAGGGCGATGAGCGCAAACAGCACCCCGATGATGATGTCCATCTGATGGACGGTGAGGGGAAAATGATCGTAGAGCTTTTCCTTGGGATTGACAAAGTTCTTGTCGCCGTTGTCAAGCAGGGACTTTTTGCCTTGTTCAAAGTCGGCCCGCTGATCGGCAAGCTCGGCCTGCTCTTGTGCCAGCTGTGCTTCGCGGGCAGCCAGAACGGCTTCGCGCCGGGCAAGCTCTGCCTCGCGCTCGGCAGGGGTGAGGTCTTTTTGTGCCATACTGCACCTCCTGATGGTTGTTGCTCTTATGATAGCACACAAACATGAACAAAAAAAGGGGCCGTCCGCCCAAAAGGCAGACGGCCCACAGAAGAGAGGGCTTACTTCTTTGCCAGGTACTTGCGGATATCAATGGCCACAGCCACGATGATGACCAGACCCTGGACGATGTAGGTGTAAGAGGAGTTGACGTTCATGAACTGCAGAGCGACCTTCATCAGCTCAAAGACCAGAACGCCGACCAGAACGCCGGGCACGGTGCCGACGCCGCCGGTGGTGGAAACACCGCCGATGGTGCAGGCTGCGATGGCGTCCAGCTCATAGCCCTGTGCGGTGTTGACGGATGCGCCGCCGGACTTTGCAGCCAGCAGGCAGCCTGCCAGACCGAACATGCAGGAAGCCAGGATGTAGATGCGGATCTTGGTGGCGTTGACGTTGACACCGGCCACCTCAGCAGCAGCTTCGTTGCCGCCGATGGCGTACATGTACTTGCCGTGACGGGTCTTGTTGTACAGGAACCAGAAGCACGCGGCCACGACCAGAGCGATCCAGATCAGCACGGGGATGCCGATGATGGTGTTGGAGGCCAGGGAGGTGAAGTTCTTGTTCAGGGAGCCAATGGGGGTACCGCCGGTGTACACCAGGCAGATACCGTAGACCACCTGCTGCATGCCCAGGGTTGCGATGAAGGGCTGCACCTTCAGGTAGCTGACCACCAGACCGTTGCACAGGCCGACGATGGCGCAGATGGCGATGACCAGGATGAACACCACCGGGGTGGGCAGGGTGTGCATGTTGGGGTAGAACTTACCGGATGCGCCCTCGGTCTGCGCAAAGATGCAGGCCAGGCAGGCGGCAAAACCAGCCAGACGACCGGCCGACAGGTCGTTGCCGGTGGTGATCAGGCAGCCGGAAATACCCAGTGCGATGATGTAGCGGATGGACACGTTCTTGAACAGGTTGATCATGTTCGTGCCCGAGAAGAAGTTGGGATGCATGATGCCGACGATCAGGGACACGGCCAGCATCATCACGATAATGGCGTTGTTGCTGAGCCATTTGGTCACAGCCTTGCCATTCAATTTTTTGGTAGCTTCCACGATAGACAGCCTCCTTATTTACTGATTCGCCGCAGCGGTGGGTGCGGTCTCGAACTGGGTGGCCAGAGCCATGATGTTTTCCTGGGTGGCGTCCTTGCCGTCGATGAAGCCGGTGATGCGGCCATCGCACATGACCATGACACGGTTGGACATACCAATGATCTCGCTCATTTCGGAGGAGATCATGATGATGCTCTTGCCCTGCTTGGCCAGCTCGGCAATGATGCAGTAGATCTCGTACTTGGCACCGACGTCGATGCCGCGGGTGGGCTCGTCCAGGATCAGCACATCGGGGTTGTTGGCCAGCCAGCGGGCGATCAGCACCTTCTGCTGGTTGCCGCCGGACAGGCTCTTGATCTGGGTCTTGGGGCTGGGCACCTTGATGGCCATCTTCTCTTTGTTGGTGGCCACCAGATCCAGGATCTTCTTGTTGTCCAGCATGATGGGGCCCTTGCGCAGGGCGTCCAGCGAAGCGATGGAGATGTTGTCGGCCACGCTCAGCACACCCATGATGCCGGTGGCGCGGCGGTCCTCGGTCAGCAGAGCCACGCTCTTCCGGATGGCATCGCGGGGCTGCTTGATGGTGACCTCTTCGCCCTTGATCCACACCTTGCCGGAGGTGTGGGCACGCAGGCCGAAGATGCCTTCCATCAGTTCGGTACGCTGGGCACCCACCAGACCGGCCACGCCCAGGATCTCGCCCTTTTTCAGCTCAAAGCTGCAGTGGCGGAAGGAGCGGGGATGGATGGAGGTGAAGTCCTCCACCTTCATCATCACTTCGTCGGAGGGATGATTCTCCAGCGGGGGGAACAGGTTGGACAGCTCACGGCCGACCATCTTGGCGATGATCTGCTCCTTGGTCATGTCCGCCACTTCCCACTTGCCGATGTACTGGCCATCGCGCATGATGGTGACTTCGTCGGCGATGACCTTGATCTCGTCCATCTTATGGCTGATGTAGACCAGTGCGACGCCCAGAGCCTTCAGCTCCCGCATGATGCGGAACAGGGATTCCACTTCGTTTGCGGTCAGGGAGGAAGTGGGCTCGTCCAGGATCAGCACCTTGCAGTTTGCGGAAACGGCCTTGGCGATTTCCACCATCTGCATCTGAGCGATGCTCAGGGAGCCGAGCTTTGCATGGGGGTTGATGTCCAGCTTCAGCTTCTTGAGCAGCTCCTCGGTGTCCTTGTACATTTTGGGGTGATCCACCACAGTGACGGGGCCGTATTTCTTGGTGGGGTAGCGCCCCAGCCAGATGTTCTCGGCCACGGTACGGGCCGGGATGGGCTGCAGCTCCTGATGCACCATGGCAATGCCGCGGTTCAGTGCATCCAACGGGGTGGGGATGGTGACTTTTTCGCCTTCGTATTCGATCTCGCCCTCGTCCATCTTGTAAATGCCGAACATGCATTTCATCAATGTGGACTTACCGGCGCCGTTTTCACCCATCAGCGCCATGACCTTGCCCGGGCGAAGCTCCAGCTGTGCGTGATCCAGCGCTTTGACGCCGGGGAAGGTCTTGACCACGCCTTTCATTACCAGACGGTATTCTGACATTCCGCAGAAGCCTCCTTTTCTTTTTTCAGGCCGCAGAAAAACCTTTTTTCAAAACAAGGCGCGTGCGCGGAGAAGGATTTCTCGAACGCACGCGCTTTATAGCTTTTATCAAGCCGTCAAGGTCCACTGCGTACCTTGCATTTGCAATCGGGGAACTTTGGTCTTACTTCACATACTGAGATGCGTTGTCCTTGGTGACCTTGACATAGTCGACCCAGTAGTACTGCTCGACAGCGGAGCCTTCGACGTACAGCTTGGTAGCATCGGCAGCTGCGGTGGCCTGGCCCACGTCATCGTTCAGCACGGTACCGGTCATGTTGCCGTCCAGAACGTCCTGAACAGCCTCGGCCAGTGCATCGACGCCGACCAGATAGATGTCCTTGCCGACGGTGCGGCCGGCCTGCTGGATGGACTGCAGAGCGCCCAGTGCCATTGCGTCGTTGTTGCAGAACACGACTTCGATCTTATCGCCGTACTGAGACAGAGCGTTTGCAACGTCCTGCTGAGCAGTGGTCTGATCCCAGTTGTCCAGGTACTCGTACAGGCACTCGACTTCCTTGCCGGCATCGGTCAGAGCCTTGATGGAGTACTCGGTGCGGTACTGAGCGTCGATGTTCTCGGGGTCGCCCTTGCACATAATGTAAGTGATCTTGCCGTCGCCGTTGATATCGCCCTGGGTCTCGGTCTCCAGGATCAGCTGGCCCTGGTAAGTACCGGACTGACGTGCGTCAGCACCGACGTAGCAGCACTTGCCTGCGTAAGAATCCAGAACGCTCTTGTCGGGCTCACGGTTGATGAACACGATGGGAGTGCCGGAAGGAGAAACGGTGTCCACGATGGTCTGTGCGGAAGTGGTCTGCACGGGGTTGATGATCAGGACATCGACACCCTGCTGCAGGAAGGTGTTGATCTGCTCGGTCTGGGTGTTCTGGTCGTTCTTGCCGTCCATGATGGTGACGGAGTAGCCCATGTCCTTCAGGTACTCTTCCAGATCGGTACGGTACAGGGTCATGAAGTTATCAGCGAACTGATAGATGCAGACACCGATGTTGGCAGAGCCGGCAGCAGAAGCAGCGGTGCTGGAAGCAGCAGCGGAAGAAGCAGTGGAAGCAGCAGTGGAGCTGGAGGAACCGCCACATGCGGTCATAGCAGCGGTTGCGCCCACGACAGCAGAAGCCTTCAGGAAGTCACGACGAGAAATCATTTTCATAATTGTGTTCTCCTTCATTCGTATCATAGCAATTTCACAGGCGCATTTATTGCACACACCTGGATTTCCTGCTTGTATTATAACCGCCTGCGAAGCGGTCTGCAAGAGAACAAGTCCACAAGAATCTGAGATTTCTTTTGTGCTGTTTCAACAAAAGGAATTTTCAAAGGACAAAATAATTTCCGTAACAAGCACAATTTTTCATAAACGTGCAACTTCTGGATAAATCGGTCGGAGCAGGGTCGGATTTCTTTCAAAAAGATTACAAAATGTTGCATGACACGGTTCGACCCTTCCGGACAGAAACCGTGCGGCTCCCGGAAATTACCGGGAGAACTGAAAAAACTTTTCAACTGTGGGGACTTTCCGGCAAACCGCTGCCGGGCAGCGCGCCCCGCAGTTTTTTTGCGCTCCGGACGGAATTACTGCAAACGGATTTCTGGAAGAAAAAATAGTTTTTTCTGAAAGATGCGATAGAACGGAGTTTTTTAAGGCTCGAAATTATACGATTTGAAAAAATAGCGCTTAAAAATACGAAACGGCCCTGAAAAAGCACACACTGTTGCGGCAGCACGAGGCGTGGTAAGCTGTTGCCATAGCCCGGAGCCGCCGGGCAGAAAGGAGGAACCAACACGAACCATGGGGCAGAGGAAAACGTCCAGGGGGCTGGACAGCCTGAGCCGGGCCACCGACATCCTGAGCACGCTTCTGGCACAGCAGGTGCGGGAGCTGAATGCCCGGCAGCGGGAGAACCGCCGCAGCGGGGCAGAGGACCCCGGGACGATGAAGGGCCTGAAGGAGGCCACGGCGGTGCTGAAGGATCTGGCTGCGGTGGCGCGGTCGCTGAACGACCAGGGCGTGCAGGCGGAAGGAACGGAGAGCGGTGTGGTGCTGCTGCCGCGGGTGGAGGAGGAAGAACCATGAACACAGAGGAACACCGGACCCCGGTGGTGTGGCGGCCCCAGCCCCGGCAGGCCGAGTTCATGCGAAGGCCGGAGCCGGAAGCACTGTACGGCGGCGCGGCCGGCGGCGGAAAAAGCGATGCATTGGTCATCGAGGCACTGCGTCAGGTGGATATTCCGCATTACAGAGCGTTGATCCTGCGCAAAACATACCCGCAGTTGTCGGATCTGGTGGACAAAAGCCAGATGTACTACCGCCGGGCCTTTCCGCAGGCGCAGTACAACGCCACGGCCCATGTGTGGAACTTTCCCAGCGGGGCCAAGATCTACTTTGGCTCCATGCAGTATACCAAGGACCGCACCAATTACCAGGGCAAGGCCTACGACTTCATCGGCTTTGATGAGCTGACCCATTTTGAATGGGAAGAGTACAGCTACATGATGAGCCGCAACCGCCCCACCGGGCCGGGCACCCGGGTGTACATGCGGGCCACCACCAACCCCGGCGGCATCGGCCACGGGTGGGTGAAGGCGCGGTTCATCACTCCGGCCCCACCCGGCACGCCCATCGTGGAGGAATACACGGTGCGGCGGCCGGACGGCACCGAACAGAAGCTGCAGCGGGCAAGGGTGTTCATCCCTTCCAGCATTTTCGACAACCCGGCTCTGCTGCAGAACGATCCCGGTTATCTGGCCAGCCTGGCTGCCATGCCGGAAGCGGAAAAGCAGGCGCTGCTCTATGGCAGCTGGGACAGCTTTTCCGGCCAGGTGTTCACCGAGTGGCGCAACGACCCGGCCCACTATCAGGATCAGCGCTGGACCCACGTCATTGCCCCGTTTGCCATCCCGAAGCACTGGCAGATCTACCGGGGGTTCGACTTCGGGTTTTCCAAGCCGTTCTCGGTGGGTGGTATGCGGCCGATGAAGAGGGGCGACTCTACCGCATCAAAGAGCTGTACGGCTGCACCGGCCGCCCCAACGAGGGCCTGCGCATTGACCCGGTGGAACAGGCCCGGCGCATCCGGGAGGCGGAGCAGAACGACCCCGTGCTGCGGGGGCGGGTGATCCATGGCGTTGCCGACCCGGCCATCTTTGATGAGAGCCGGGGCGAGAGCATCGCGGCCATGATGGAGCGGAGCCCCAACTTCCTGCACTGGAAGCCCGGCGACCACACCCGCCTTGCGGGAAAGATGCAGTTCCACTACCGGCTCAACTTTGACGCCGACGGCCGCCCGATGCTGCAGGTGTTCAATACCTGCAAACACTTCATCCGTACGCTGCCGAACCTCGTGTACGACGAGAGCAACGTGGAGGATATCGACACCCGGCAGGAGGACCACATTTATGATGAGTGCCGGTATGTGCTGATGGAGAACCCCATCAGCCCGCCGGCCCGGCGCACGGCCCTGCCGCCGCCGGATGACCCGCTGGATCTGCACCGGCAGGCAAGATTTTACAGGATCTGAAGGAGAAGAACGATGGACGATTATCAGAACGAAGCGATGCCGGTGGGCGCGGCGGAGGTGGCAGCGGCCACACAGACCCTGCAGCGTTACAAGGCCGGCAAGGCGGCACTGGACAGGCGCCTGGTGGACAACGAACTGTGGTTCCGCATGGGGCACTGGAAGAACTACCAGAACCCCATGATGCCCGGCAAGGCGCAGCCCAGCAGTGGATGGCTGTTCAACAGCATCGCCAACAAGCACGCCGATGCCATGGACAACTACCCGGAACCCAATGTGCTGCCCCGTGCAGCGGACGATGAGGCAACCGCGCGGGCGCTTTCCAGCGTGCTGCCGGTGGTGCTGGAACAGGCAGATTACGAGCAGGTGTACAGCGACTGCTGGTGGCGCAAGCTCAAGCAGGGCACCGGGGTCACCGGTGTGTTCTGGGACCCGGCAGCCCGGGGCGGCGTGGGGGATATTGCGGTGCGGGCCATGAACTTGCTGATGCTCTACTGGGAGCCGGGCGTAGCGGACATCCAGGACTCACCGGATTTTTTCAGCCTGAGCCTGGAGGACACCGCACAGCTCACGGCCCGCTACCCGCAGCTGGCAGGCCACACCGCCGGGGTGCTGGATGTGCCCCGCTACATCCACGAGGACGGCGCGGACACCGCTTCCCGCAGTGTGGTGGTGGACTGGTACTATAAGCGCCCGGACGAAAGCGGCCGCATGGTGCTGCACTACTGCAAGTTCTGCAACGGGGTGGTGCTGTACGCCAGCCAGAACGACCCGGCACTGACGCAGCGGGGCCTGTACGACCACGGGCAGTACCCCTTCGTATTCGATCCGCTGTTCATGGAAGAGGACAGCCCGGCGGGTTTTGGCTACATCGACGTGATGAAGGATTGCCAGACCGCCATCGACCAGATGAACCATGCCATGGACGAGAACGTGCTGCTGTCGGCCCGGCAGCGCTATGTGCTCAGCGACACCGCCGGGGTCAACGAAGAAGAGCTGGCCGACCTGAGCCGGGACATCGTGCATGTGGTGGGCCGTCTGAACGACGACAGCTTCCGCCCGCTGCAGACGGCCGGTCTGCAGGGCAGCAGTCTGAGCTACCGTCAGAGCCGCATCGAGGAGCTGAAGGAGATCAGCGGCAACCGCGACATGACCCAGGGCGGCACCACCGGCGGTGTGACGGCAGCCAGTGCCATTGCGGCCCTGCAGGAAGCCGGAAGCAAACTGAGCCGTGATATGCTCAAGAGCGCCTACCGGGCCTTCTCCCGCCAGTGCTGCCTGATGATCCAGCTGATGCGGCAGTTCTACGATGAACAGCGCATCTTCCGCATCGTGGGGCCCAGCGGTGAGAACCAGTTTCTGCCCTTCTCGGCGGCAGCCCTGCGCCCGCAGCCGGTGCACGAGGTGGGCGGCGTGGAGCTGGGCAGCCGGGAGCCCATTTTTGACATCGTGGTCAGCGCGGCCAAGAAGAGCACCTTCAGCCGCCTGAGCCAGAACGAGACGGCAAAGGAGTGCTATCAGCTGGGCTTTTTCGCCCCCGCCAATGCTGACGCGGCCTTGGCGGCGCTGGAAATGATGGACTTTGAGGGCATCGAGAAGGTGCGCCAGCGGGTGCGGCAGAACGGCACACTGGCCCAGAAGCTGGCACAGCTGCAGCAGGCGGTCCCGCCGCAGACCGGCACCGGTGGTGCGGTACTGCCCGGCAGTCTGCCGGTGGCCGCTGCGGCCCGCGCCATGAACGTGAAACTGTAAGGAGGTGAAACAAGAATGATGAAAGTATGTTACAGCGAGCTGGATGGCCCCGAGGGCCTGAGCTGCCGACTGGAGGCTGCCGGACATGCAGGCTTTGCCCCTGCCGGGCAGGACATCGTGTGCGCCGGGGCAAGCACCCTGATGCAGGCACTGGTGTACCTGCTGGCCGGGGAAGAAAATGCCCATGCCGACGCCTGGGAGGAACCGGACGGGCCGCGTCTGGCCGTGCAGGCCGACGCACCCTGTGCCGCATGGGTGCAGGGGGCCTTTGAGCTGGCCAAGGCGGGGTTCACCCTGCTGGCCGAGCGCTACCCGGACAATATCCGCTTTGCGGATGTGAGCCGCCGGGGCGAACAGAGCATGATGGACCTGCAGATGTTTGCAGAAGAGGCAGCGCCTGCGGCCCCGGCCCTGAGCCCGGCACAGGCCCGGCAGGCCGTTGCCTCCGGGACGATGGAACCGGGGGAGAAAACTGCGCAGCCGGTGCCGGAAGCAAAACCGGATCCGGAGCCGACCGAACCGGAGACGCCCCAGCCGGAGCTGCCCCGCCTAGCGGTGCCGCCCCTGCCGCTGCAGGCCCGAAACGCGGTGCGGGAGTTGCATGCCCGCTGGGCGGCTGAGGAAGCCGACCTGCGCCGCAGCCAGCCGGAGTTCCGCCTGCAGGAGGAGCTGAAGAACCCGGAGATGCGCCGCCTGATGCAGCTGCCCGGCATGCGGATGCAGGACGCCTACCGTCTGGCCCACTACGACGAGAGCCTGCACCGTGCGGCACAGGCCGTGGAGCAGGGCGTGGTGCAGCGCATCCAGCAGCGGGCCGCCCGCCCCGCAGAAAACGGCATCCGCCCCGGTGGTGCGGCCACGGTGCACCCGGATGTGGCCAGCATGACCCGCGCCCAGCGCGAAGCTTTGGAGCGCCGTGTGCTGCACGGTGCTCAGATCGAACTGTAAACCCGACAAGAGAAAGGAAAAACGTATGATGAACTTCAACATCCAGCTGTTTGCCGACAACCTGCAGAACACCACGGCCACCATGTCCAAGGAGATGAAGACCTTCTATGAGAAGCGTCTCATCGACCAGGCAGAGCCGCGTCTGGTGCATGACCAGTTCGCGGATTACTACCCGGTGCCCCAGAACGGCGGCAAGACCATCGAGTTCCGCAAGTACGACAGCCTGCCCAAGGCCACCACGCCCCTGACCGAGGGCGTGACCCCCAACGGTCAGGCCCTGAACGTGACCACCATCACCAGCGACCTGCACCAGTACGGCGGCTGGACCCCGCTGACCGACGTGCTGCAGATGACCGCCATTGACAACAACGTGGTGCAGGCCACCCGTGTGCTGGCCAGCCAGGCGGGCCGTACCATGGACAGCATCACCCGCGATGTGCTGGCCGGCGGCACCAATGTGATCTATGCACCCAAGCAGGCCGCCGACGGCACCGAGACCGCCGTGACCAGCCGCAAGACGCTGGACAAGAGCTGTACCCTGACCCCCAAGCTGTTCTTCCAGGCAGCGGCCCAGCTGGGTGCCATGAACGCCGACCCCATCGGCGACAGCTACATTGCCATCATCCACCCCTATGCGGCCTACGACCTCAAGACCTGCAAGGAGTTCATTGAGGTGCATAAGTACGCCGACCCGGACACCATGTTCCGCGGCGAGATCGGTAAGCTGGGCAACATCCGCTTCATCGAGACCAGCGAGGCCAAGATCTGGAAGGATGAGACCTGTCCCACCGGCTTGGCGGTGTTCGGCACCCTGGTGCTGGGTGCCCATGCCTACGGTGTGACCGAGCTGGAGGGCGGCGGCCTGGAGCACATCGTCAAGCAGCTGGGCTACGGCGACGACCCGCTGAACCAGCGCGCTTCGGTGGGCTGGAAGGGCATGCGTGCTGCCGAACGTCTGGTGGAGCAGTACATGGTGCGCATCGAGAGCGTGTCCAGCTACTCGGGCAACGCCGCCGCAAACTGAGGAGGTGTGCAGGATGACAGAAAAGAACGTGCGCATCCGGCTGTTCAAGGACAACAGCCGCTATAAGGGCGACCTGTTCGTCAGCGTGAACGGCGTGAACTACAAGATCCGCCGCGGTGTGGAAGTGGAGGTGCCGCCCGAAGTGGCGGAGGTGCTGGAACACAGCCAGATGCAGGACGAGCGCACCGCTGCCCGCATTGCGGCAGCGGAGAACGCGGCACAGTAAGCAACAGGACCGGAGCCCGGCAGGGAGATGCCCCGCCGGGCTTTTTTGAAAAGGAGCGTGGAACGATGACAGTAGGACAGGCGCTGGAACGCGCCGAGGAACTGCGGCCCGGCAGCCGTGTGTCCGTGCACACCCGGCAGGAGTGGCTGCGGGAAGCAGACGGCATGCTGCGGGAACGCTTTTTCAGGGCCAGTGATACGGATGCTTTTGACACCGTGGGGGCGGACCGGGCCTGGGACGATGGCCTGCAGGACGAGGATGTGCTGCTGGCCCCGGCCCCTTTTGATGCCCTGTACCCGCATTACCTGTGCGCCATGACCGATGCCGCACTGGGCGAGACCGACCGTTACGCCGGGGAGCAGGCACAGTACAATGGCATTCTGGCAGAGCTTGCGGCCTGGCTGCGCCGGACCTATCCGCCGCGGGCCTGCACCCGCTGGCAGTGGTGAAAGGAGGGATAAGATGGTTCTGGCGAACCGGACCAGAGTCCAGAACAGCCGCACCCTGCTGCGGGCCTTCGGGGGCCTGAACGAGGGCTACGGCTGCTCCGAGGCAGAGTACAGTGCGGGGATCAATTTTTCGTCCCGGGATTTCCCGGCGCTGAGCACCCGCAAGCCCCGCCGGAAGCTGCGGACCCTCACCGGCCTGAATGGGATGTACCACCTGAACGGGCTGCTGACCGTCTGCGGGAAAGACCTGGTGTACACTCCGGACGACGGCGGGGAGACCGTGACCTGCACCGATGCGGTGGCCGACAGCAAAAAGGCGCTGGTGGGTCTTGGTACGAAAATTTTGATCTTTCCGGACAAGGTCGCCTTTGATACGGCAGACGGCAGCGTTTCGGCGCTGGGAGCCTGCTGGAAAGCGGAGGGCCAGAGCGTGGAGTTTGCTCCCTGCGATGCGGAGGGCAGGACCTACACGCCCACAGGCGTGGGCCGGGAAGAGCCGGAAAGCCCGGCAGACGGGCAGATCTTCCTGAAGGTGGAGGACGAAGAGCACCCCTGGCGGTACGATGGAACATTGGAAGTGTACAGCGCGGCGTCCGGCAACTGGACGGCGCTGCCGCTGGACTATTGCCGCATCACGGCGGCCGGTGCACAGGAAAAATTCTGCCAGTGGGACACGGTGACCGTGCAGGGCACGGCGGCAAAGCAGGCCGGACAGTGGGAAGCACTGGACGGGGACTGCGTGGTGTATGCCGTTACGGAGAACAGCCTGTGCGTGCGTGCCGACCCGGCGGGTGACTATTTTTACGGCACACTGGTGCAGGGGACCGATGCGGCCCAGTGGACCAGCCTGGACGGCAGCCAGACCCGCAGCATCGCGGCGGAACAGACTGTGCAGCTGGAACGCCGGGTGCCGGACCTGGACTTCGTGACCGAATGCGACAACCGGGTGTGGGGCTGCAGCAGCCGGGAAAATGTGATCTACGCCTGCAAGCTGGGCGACCCCACCAACTGGTTTTCCTATCGGGGCATTGCGGCGGACAGCTATGCGGTGACGGTGGGCAGCGACGGAGCCTTTACCGGCGCGGCCACCTGCATGGGCTATGCGTTGTTCTTCAAGGAGAACACTCTGCACAAGCTGTGCGGCACAAAGCCCTCGGATTTTCAGCTCACCTCCCTGCGCTGCCGGGGCGTGGCCAAGAATGCGGCCCGCAGCCTGTGCGTGCTGAACGAGACGCTGTATTATCTCTCGCCGGATGGGGTCATGGCTTGGGACGGCAGCATCCCCACCAAGGTGTCGGCGGTGTTGGACGCCAGCCGGCTGGCTAACGTGCAGAGCGCTGTGGGCGGTGCGCTGGACGGCCGGTATTATCTGCACATCTCCCGCACGGCCGGGACCCAGGGGCAGACCCGGCTGCTGGTGTATGACACCGAACGCGGGCTCTGGCACGAAGAGGATGTATGCTCCTGCGACATGGCCAGCACCGGCGGCCAGCTGTATCTGTGGGACGGGCAGGCCCTGTGGGCGGCGGATCCCAGCCGGGAGAGCGACTGGCAGAGCACCGAAGGTGTGGAACAGCAGGTGTCGTTTGAGCTGGTGACCGGTGACATCGGGCAGGACGGGGCGGAACAGCGGTATCTGTCGCGGCTGACGCTGCGGCTGGACGCGGCCTGTGCCAGCACGGTGGAGGTAGCGCTGAGCTATGACGGCGGCCCATGGGAGACAGTGGCAAGCCTGACCGCCCGGGAGGCCCGCCGCAGCTATGACCTGCCGCTGGTGCCCCGGCGGCACAGCACCCTGCGGCTGCGCCTGCGGGGCAAAGGGCAGATCACCCTGCGCAGTCTGGCGAAGAATCTGGCCGCGGCCAAAGGCGGCCTTGTGGAAGAACAGGAGGAAGCAACATGGCAAGTGTGAACGGTCTGAACCGGCTGGGCCTGCCGAAGTTGAGCGAAAACATGGACCCGGAGGACGCAAGAGCGCTGCGCAGCTACCTGTACCAGATGCAGGAACAGCTGCAGTATGTACTGACCAATCTGGACGTGGAAAACCTGTCGGAAGAGCTGCGCACCCGATTGAATTCGTTGTAAAAGAAAGGAGAAGAGCATGGCGACCAAAAAGAAAGAGGAAGAGCTGGCAGCGCCGGAGGCGCAGAGCGGCTATGACACCAGCGGCCTGGAAAACCGACAGCAGGTGGAAGAGGCCATGGCAGGGGCCGGTTACCGCCCCGGCCAGAGCGTGACCAACGCCGCAAACGCGCTGAAGGAGTGGCAGGACAAGCGCCCGGAGGCGTACCAGAGCGGCTACCAGGGCCGCATCAATGAGGTGCTGGACCGTCTGCTGGCACGGGAGAATTTTGCCTACAGTTATACGCAGGACCCGCTGTACCGGCAGTACGCCCAGCAGTACACCCAGAACGCCCACAACGCCAGTGCCGATGCCGCTGCACAGGCGGCAGCCCTGACCGGCGGTTACGGCTCCAGCTATGCGGCCAGTGCGGCACAGCAGGCCTACCAGCAGCAGATCGGTGCGCTGAACGAGGCCATCCCCAGCCTGTACAGTCTGGCACTGGACACCTACACCAGCGGCGGCGATGAGCTGGTATCGCGGCTGGACCAGCTGAACGCCCAGGAACAGAGTGCGCAGGAGCGGTACGACCGGCAGCTCTCAGATTACTACACCCAGCTGCAGCAGAAAGGGGAGGATTATAACAACGCCTACGCGCAGGATTACGGGCAGTATCAGGACTATCTGAGCCGTCTGGACACCCTGCACGGCTACTATACTGCGCAGGAACAGGCACAGGCCAGCCGCCGCCAGCAGACCTTCAACGGCATCATGACCGTGCTGGGGGTCATCGGGGATGCGATCCAGCTGGCCATCAGCGGCACCACCGGCATCGGCTCGCTGGCGGGCAGCCTGCTGAACACCGGGTACAACATCGTGTCCGGCACCCGCGCCTACGAGGCCGACCGTGCCGACACGGCATGGAACCAGCAGATGCAGGAAAAGCAGCGGCAGGACAGCCTGACCCAGCAGCGCTATGAGAATGAAGCCAGCGAGCGCGCCTATCAGGATGCGCTGAAGCAGCAGGCCTTCAACAACAGCGTTACCTCGGAAAAGCTGAACATTGCCAAGGGCGAGTGGGCGCTCAAGCAGTCCAATGCGCGGGCCAAAGCCAGCCGTGCGGCGGGCAATGCGGCCGCAAAAAGCAGGGGCAGCGGCAAGGCATCGGGGAGCGCTGCGGGAACGAATGCGCTGAAGGGCAGCAGCGTGGTGCCCTTTACGGCGGCACTGCTGCGCAGCCGTGGCAAGAGTGACACGTCCATTGCCAATGCCCTGCAGAAAGAGGGCTACACCACCAGTGAGATCGCAAAGATCCTGCAGCAGATGAACCAGTAAGAGAAAAAGCGGAGGCGTCCATCAGATGATGGACGCCTCCGCTGCTGTATCTGTGATTTTGGGTTCGAGCCAACTGGGTACCCCACCAAAGAGAGCGGGACCCCGGTAGACATTCCGAATGGTTGGGACCCGCGCACTAACAAACAGCCCACTGGGCTGTTTGTTGCCCTGCCTGCGGCAGTGCCGTGCTTTTCGAGTCCCACTGGGCACCCCACCAAAGAAAAAATCCGCCGTTGCAAAGCAACAGCGGATTTTTGGTGGGGTGCCCAGTGGGACTCGAACCCACGGTCTCCAGATCCACAATCTGGCGCGTTAACCGACTACGCTATGGGCACCACATAGATGCGCCCGAAGGGACTCGAACCCCCGGCCCACTGCTTAGAAGGCAGTTGCTCTATCCACCTGAGCTACGGGCGCACGTTGTTATCCCATTGGGTTCCTTTATGGCGGCAGTCGTGTGTCGGCACACGCTGCGAGAAGTATAATACCATACGGAACCCGGTCTGTCAAGAACAATTTGAAAAAAGTTTCGGATTTTTATGCGGCGCAGTTACAGCAGCCACATGCCGACAAAGCCGCAGACAAACCCGAGGGCAAGCCCGGCGGCCACATCCCGGATATGGTGCACGCCGGTGAGCACCCGCACCACGGCAATGAGCAGGGCGATGACGATCATGCACCAGCCGACAGCCGGGTAAAAATACAGCCACACCATGGCCAGCACAGCGGCGCTGAGCGCATGCCGGGACGGGAAGGACCGGCCGTGGGTGTCCTTCTGGACCAGCGGGGTGAAACCCGGCTGGTCGTAGGGGCGGGGGCGGTCGAGCCGGGCACGGAGCGCGGTGCCAACCCAGAAGGTGATGCCCGGCACCAGAATGGAACGGGCGATCTCCGACATCAAATCAGGAGCGGCGCTTTGCCGGGTCAGGAACAGCTGCACCAGCCGGACATTGAGCAGGCACAGCAGCACCGGGTAGCAGACAAACGGCACCAGCGGGAGCCAGCGGTCCAGCGCGACCACGAAGCGCCGGGCGGCCGGGTGCGCGTCAAACCACCGGTACAGGGCATGATAGTGTTCTGCGGTCAAAAAAGGTCCCTCCGCATCGGGTCAGAATGAGATCAGAAACAGGTGTCCAGATAGTTTTCCACATCGAAGGGCTCCGGTGTGGAATCTTTGCGCAGGTACAGCGGGTGGTGCGGGTGGCCTTTTTTGCTGCGCTTGCCAAAGGTCACCCAGGGAATGTTCTTTTCCCGGGTCAGGGCCACCATCTCCCGCATGAGGCCGGGCAGGTAATCCCGCTTTTCGATCAGGGTGCCCCAGGCGGCCCACATGGTGGGTTCGGTCTGGGCCAGCACGGCCTGCAGCCAGCGCAGGTTCTCGTCGCACAGGGCGCGGTCCGGCACACGGTCCATGTCGTTGGGGTCGGTGGCACGCTGAGGGTACACATTGAACATGATCCAGCTGTCAAAATCGTTGGCGTTGGCCAGACGCTCCACACTTTTCAGGGTGGGGTCCAGCGCACCGGGCTGAGCGGTGCTGGGGTTGATGCCGATGCACACCAGCGGGTGCCGGCCCACCCGGCCCAGCACATAGCGATAAGGCTGGTATGTATGGGGCTCGTAATACCACAGACCGCCGGGGTATTCGTCGGCTTTCAGCAGGGGAAGTGCGTCGGTGCGCATGGGTGTGCTCCTATCCTTCGATCAATTTCTTTTATCGTACCCGAAATGCGGGGAGAAATCAACACTTTTGTGCGACAAAGTCTCCCATAAAACTGATTTTCATGGTATACTGAGCTAAACAGTGCAGCGCAGCTGCACAGCGACCCACTGGAGACGAAAGGAGCAGGTTATGCTGGAAGATTACAAAAACGCGCTGAAGTCCGGACAGCGCGCCTATCGTGCCTGCGTGGCACGCGGCCAGTCGCCCTATCTTGCGGTGCTGGACGATATTCTGGTCAATGTGAACATCGTATCACAGGAGCCGCTGGGTCTGGTGGAGATCCCGGCCGAGAGCATCGTGGGCACCAAGACCAGCGGACGGCACACAGCCTTTGCACCCAACTTCATGCCTCTGCTGGAGGCGGACACCGAGTTTGCCGCCAAGTGGTCCAACCTCTGCGAGGCCCACCTGGAAGAGGGCATCCACACGCCCATCATTGCCTTTGAGTTCATGAACCGGTTCTATGTGCAGGAGGGCAACAAGCGGGTCTCGGTGCTCAAGTATTACGGCGCGGTCAAGATCGCGGGCACGGTCACCCGGCTGATCCCGGAGCGCAACGACAGCCTGGAAAATCGCATCTATTACGAGTTCCTGGACTTCTACCGGCTGTCCAAAGTCAACGATGTGCACTTCAGCAAACCGGGCAGCTATGCCAAGCTGCAGACGCTGGTGTGCAAGGCGTCGGGCGAGAGCTGGACGGACGATGACCGGATGAACTTTGCGGCCTTTTACACCATGTTCTGCCAGCAGTTCCAGCAGCTGGGCGGCGACCGGCTCAACATCACCGCCGGGGATGCCATGCTGGTGTATCTGAGCGTTTACCGCTACTCGGACGCCTGCGACTCCACCCCGGCACAGATGAAGGCAAACATGGAAAAGCTGTGGAACGAGGTGCGGGTGCTCACCGAGCCGCAGGCCGTGCATCTTTCACTGGAGCCGACCCAGAGCACCGGCGAGCCGCTGCTGGCCAAGCTGAACATTTTCAGCTCCCGGCCCAGTGAACTCAAGGTGGTGTTCCTGCATGAGCACAATGCCGAGAACAGCGCCTGGGTGCGCAACCACGACAAGGGCCGTGCGGCGCTGGAAAAGGAATTTCCGGACCGGCTGTCTGTTACCTGCCGGGAGAATGTGAACCCGGAGGTGGACGCGGAACAGATCCTGGAGGACGTAGCCCACGACAACGCGGATGTGATCTTCACCACCAGTGCCCGGATGCACACGGCCTGCCTGAAGGTGGCGGCCCAGCACCCCAAGACCCGCATCCTGAACTGCTCGCTGAACGCGCCGCATCCGCTGGTGCGCACCTACTACCCCCGCACCTATGAGGTGACCTACCTGCTGGGCCTGCTGGCCGGTGCGCTTACCCGCACCGATCGGGTGGGCTATGTGGCGGCCAACCCGGTGTACGGCATCCCGGCGGCAGTCAACGCCTTCGCACTGGGCCTCAAGACGGTGCGCCCCTGCGCGCGGGTGCTGCTGCGCTGGGCCTGCCTGCCCGACCCGGCCCACCCGCTGGATTTCTCGGACTGCCCGGACGTGGACATTTTCTATGCCCACAGCAGGAAGGAGCCGGAAGGTACCTACCGGGATTACGGTCTGTGCCGCCGTCGGCCGGACGGCACGCTGGAGCCGCTGGGCCTGCCGGTGTGGAAATGGGAAACCTTCTATATTGAGATCATCCGCTCCATTTTTGACGGCACCTGGAACAACGACGGCAGCGGTGCCCGGGCGGTGAATTACTGGTGGGGCATGCGCAGCGGTGCCGAAGAAATCAACTACAGCGCCGACCTGCCGGCAGGCACTCTGCAGCTGCTGGACCTGATGGAAAAGCTGCTGAGCGAGGATGAACTGCGCATCTTCCATGGCGAGCTGTACGCTGCAGGCCATGTGCTGCATGCACCGGAAAAGCTGATCTATTCGCCCAAGGAGCTCATGGAGATGGACTGGCTGGACGAGTGCGTGGACGGTGCACTGCCGCATTACGACGATCTGGACGTCAAGACCCGGACGCTGGTGGCCATCAACGGCCTGGCGAACCTGAAGAAGCTGGAGTAAGGACCGGACGACCGGTACAAAAAACGGAGCAAACCAGACGTGAAAATACTTGCGATTTCGGATGTGCCCTCCAAAGCCTTGTGGGACTACGGCACCCGGGAACATCTGCAGGGGATCGACCTGATCCTTTCCTGCGGGGACCTGCCAAAGAAGTATCTGGAGTATCTGACCAATTTCACGACCGTGCCCATTTTGTATGTCCACGGCAACCACGACGGAAGCTACCGGGGCGATGAGCCGGGCGGCTGCATCTGTGTGGATGATCAGGTGTTCGTGTGGAACGGGCTGCGCATCATGGGGCTGGGCGGGTGTTTCCGCTACAACCAGGAAGATACCTACCAGTACACCGAGGCGGCCATGCGCCGCCGGGCACGCAAACTCTGGCTGCAGGCGCACAAGGTGGGCGGCATCGACATCCTGCTCACTCATGCCCCGGCCAGCGGCCTGAACGACGGCACCGACCGCGCCCACAAGGGCTTTGTGTGCTTCAATGAGTTGCTGGACGAATACCAGCCTGCCTGGTTCGTGCACGGGCATGTGCACCTGAACTATGACGCAAAGCTGCCCCGGGTGTGCACCCGCGGAAACACTACGGTGATCAATGCCACGGAGCGCTATGTGTTTGAGATCCCGGATCCGGACCCGCTGCAAAAGCGGAAATTCCTCTGGGGCAGCGCAAAGAAATAACAGGGCATCCAGGCAAAAAACAAAACGCTTCCGCAGGAGTTCTGCAGAAGCGTTTTTTGCGTGTTTTGTTTGTGCTCCGTCGTGCGGTGCGCGGCACCCGGAACGCAGAAAAATTACAGGTCCAGTTTGCCGGAGACCTTGTTGATGACGTAGTAGGCAGTGCCCTCTTCCGGCTTGACGTATACCTTGCAGGACTGCACGCCCACCTTGTGGGTGGCGCGGTAGTCGGCCTTGGCACGGTCGATGACATCGGTAATGTTGTACTGTTTGCCGTTCAGTTCCACATACAGCTCCGGAGCCAGCGGCGGACGGCCGCGGCGGGCAGGTGCCTTTGCGGCAGTTTTGCGGGTCTTGGGGTCCGCAGCAGATTCCGTTGCGGGGGAAACTGCAGGAGTCTTTTTCTCAGCCATAATAAAACCTTCTTTCTGGATTCTGAGCACAGCAGTGCGTGAAGGTCCGCCGTGCAGGTTCCGATTTAAACAAATTACTTATATAATAATTTTTTGCGGTTCGTTTGTAAAGCCTTTTTCCAAAAAAATCTCGCAAAACCGGCAGGAAACAGGATCTGCAATGCAAAGAAACGTTCCGGCAGCCGTCCGGGGAGCGGAAATTCCGGTTTCCCGGCAGAAATCAGGAATTTCCGACCGGAGACGGTTTTGTACTTCGGAGAGAAACAAATCGGGTAAATGCGGCGTGTGCGGCGTGCGGATTTTACCGGCGGCAAAGCTTTTCGGTCTGTGCGATCACCGGGTCCAGAAGTTCTTCGTCCCAGTCCTCGGAAAAGGCGAACAGGCCCCGGTAAATGGCCAGCTGCACGTCGGCATCCGGGTGCTGTGCAGCCAGGCGGAACACGGCCTGCAGCAGCCGCAGCTTGCGCTGCCGGACAGCGGGCGCTGCACTGCGCAGCCGGGTAAGATCATAGTCCTTTGTGTTGCCGCAGGGCATGGCGCAGGTGGCACAGTTGGGGGCCACCGCGTGCTTTTCGGCGCGGGTGATGTCCAGCATGCGCTGCAGCGTTTCGGCCGGGGCATCCGGCTGCGCAGCCAGACGCAGTCCGGCGTTGAGCACGGCGTCGGTGTTCTCGGTCTTGGGTTCGCTGGAAGTGGAGCGCGCAAGGCCCACAAGGGCACCCAGCAGGGTGTCCCGCAAGGTGTCTGCCGGGGTGTCCGGCGTGCGGAGATAGTCGGTCATGGCAGTGTCCTTTCAAGTGTAAATCTGCAAAGAGTATAGCCCATTTATCCGCGCAATACAAGCCGCAGAAAAAAGCCCCCTCACAGCGGAGGGGGCCGGAAATGAGAAAATCAGAGCAATGCAGGAACTTCTTTTGCCAGCATCTCAGCCAGCTGAGCATGACCTTTGCAGGTCAGGTGCATGAAATCCACCTGGTTGAACGCGCAGTTCTTTGCATCCAGAAAGTGCACGTTCTGGCGCGCGCAGATGATGCGGAACTGCTCGGCCACACCGGCGGATTTCTCCACACAGCCGTCGCCCATGACCGCGTCATGGAACCCGGCCCCGATGGGCGGCGGTGCCACCACCAGAATGTTGGGCTGTTTGGTTCCCCAGCAGTCCACGCTCTTGGCCTTGAGGATCAGGCGCTCCATACCGGCTGCAATGCAGGCGGCGTTGGCACCAAAGCGCTCTTTCACGTCGTTGGTGCCCAGCATGATGATGAGCAGGTCAATGACCTCATGGCTCTTGAGCAGGGAATAGATCACGCTCAGGGCGTCCATGGACTCGTGGATGGGGTCCACGAACACGGTGGTGCGGCCGGAAAGGCCCTCCTCGGTCACCAGATATTCGTCGCCCAGCGCCTTTTGCAGGCGGCAGGTCCAGCGCTCGTCCTCGTTGAAGCGGATGCCGTGGTCGGCACAGTCATTGGGGTCAGCACAATAGCCGTGGGTGTTGGAATCGCCCAGGCAGAGGATATGCGTTTTCATGGGAAATCACTCCTTTTCCATCGTCTGGCGGAAGTAATACACAGCGCCCACCATACCGGCGTCGTTGTGCAGCTGTGCGGCGCGGATCTCCAGCCCCTCGGCAAAGGCGGGCATCACCGATGCCTTTACTTTGGCGGCAATGGGGGCGATGAGCAGCTTCTGCTGGGCGCTCACGCCGCCGCCGATCAGGATCAGCTGCGGGTTGAAGATGTGCACCATGCCGGCAAGGCCCTGCGCGATCTCGTCGGTCCAGGCGTCCAGCAGGGCCAGCACCTCCGGGTTTCCGGCTTCTGCTGCGGCAAAGATGGCGCGGCCGTCCGTCCAGGCAGGGTCCTTCTCCTGTGCGGCACGCACAAGGGCAGTGGTGGCGGCGTAGCGCTCCCAGCAGCCGGTGGCCCCACAGGTGCAGGGGACGCCGTCCAGTGCGTGGGTGCGGTAGTGGCCCAGCTCACCGCCAAGGCCGCGGGCTCCCTCCAGCAGGCGGCCGCCGGTCAGGATGCCGCCGCCCACGCCGGTGCCCAGCGTCACACCGATGACGTCGGTATAGCCCTGTGCCCCGCCGACCCATACTTCGCCAAGGGTCATGCAGTTGGCGTCGTTGGCCACCGTGACGGGCAGGCCAAAGTCCTGCTCCAGCGCGGCCTTGATGGGGCTGCCGATGTAGTTGGGGAAATTGCCGCAGGTACCGGCCACGATGCCCTTGCGGCTGTCGATCTGGCCGGTGGCGGACACGCCGATGCCGGAAAGGTTTTCCACCGGGATGGCCTGTGCTGTTAAAAACTCTTTTGCAGCCTTGCGCACGGTGTCCAGCACGGGGGTCTGGTAGCCGTCAAAGTTCACGCTCTGCTCGCCCTTGCACAGCACTTTGCCGGTCTCGTCCACGATGCCCAGCTTGACGGCGGTGCCGCCGATGTCAATGCCAAAATACTGTTTCATGCAGCGTCTCCGTTTACTTGTTCATGGCGTTGATGGCACCGGTGAAGCGGGCCGTGATCTCGGCCGGGCGGGTGATGGCACCGCCCACCACCACGGGCAAAGGCCCCGGCTTCCAGTGCCTTGACGGCCTGCTCCGGGTAGTGGATGTGGCCCTCGGCAATGATCTTGGCCGGGCACTCGGTGGCCAGCTTGTGCACAAACTCAAAGTCGATGTCGTTGATGCCCTGGGTCTCGGGGGTGTAGCCCCGCATGGTGGTGCCCACAAAGTTGGCACCGGCTTCGGCGCAGAGCATGGCGTTCTCAAAGTTGTCGCAGTCGGCCATGAGCAGCTGATCCGGGTACTTAGCCTTGATGGCACGGATGAACTCGGCGGAGGTGGAGCCGTCAGGCCGCAGGGCCCCGGTGCCCTGGACTGCCAGGATATCCACACCGCAGGCCACCAGCTCGTCCACTTCCTTCATGGTGACAGTGATGTACATGGGGGTGCCGGGGTAATCCTTTTTGATGATGCCGATGACCGGCAGGTCCACCACCTGCTTGATCTGGGTGATGTCGCGCACGGTGTTGGCACGGATGCCCACGGCACCGCTCATGGCGGCAGCCTTGGCCATCAGGGGCATCACGCCGCCCTCCTTGGTGTACAGCGGTTCGGTCTCCAGTGCCTGACAAGAGACGATCAGACCGCCCTTGATCTGAGCAAACAGTTTTTCCTTATCCATTGTTTCAGCCCTCCATTTTGATTTTGACAACGGCCTTGCGCACATTGGCACAGCCATCCTGTACCAGGCCGGGTTTGTGCAGCTCCGTGGGGAAGAACAGGACGAACCGCCCCTCGCCCAGGGCACCGCTCACAACGCTGGCGCTGTCCTGGAACCCGCAGTCCACGGTATATTCGCCGACTTCCTCGCCGGGCTCATTGGTGTAGCCCCAGCCCTCGCCGCCGGTGATGTCGATCTGCAGGTCGGCATACAATTTGTGATATTCGGGATGGTAGCCTGCATCCGGGTGCAGGGCGGCGTCCATCACGTTGATGAATACCTCGTCACCGTCCACCTCAGTGCGGCCGTTCGGCAGGGCCGAAAGGTCGTGGGTGAGCAGGTAGTCGATGGCGGTGTCCAGATTGGGATGCAGCCCGTTGTAGCGGGCCAGATGCTCCAGAGTATCGCAGATCATGGTGCATTCCTCCAAAAAAGAAGCGCCCGCCTCCCCTCTGAAAAGAGACGGAGAGGGGGCGCTGTTCGGTTTTACAGTTTTGCGATGGCAGCTTCGATCATGGCCTGTGCTTCGGCCACGATGGGCTCATCCTCCGGGACCAGGCCGGGCATGGGCTCGCGCACGCCGCCCAGCTCCAGACCATACATCCGGCGCAGAATCTCCTTCTGCACGGCGTACAGGTTGCCGTGGGCTTCGCACATCTTGTAGATGATGCGGTCGGCGTCGTACTGGATGGCCTGTGCTTCTTTGATCTCGCCCTTGTTGATGTGGTCGTTCATGGCCAGGTACAGCTCCGGCATCACGGCGTAGGTGCCGCCGATGCCGCCGTCGGCACCGATCACACGGCCGGAAACGAACTGCTCATCGGGGCCGTTGAACACCACGAAGTTGCCCTCGCCGCGGGCGGCGATGCCGGCATCCTTGAACATCTGGATATCCTGGGTGGGCATGGAGCTGTTCTTCACGGCCACCACGTTGGGGTTCTTCAGCATCTCCTTCAGCAGGCTCATGGTCAGGGCTGTGCCAGCCAGCTGGGGGATGTTGTAGATGACGAACTCGGTGTTGGGAGCAGCCGCGGACATGTCGTTCCAGTACTTGGCAATGGCGTACTCCGGCAGGTGGAAGTAGATGGGCGGGATGGAAGCGATGGCGTCCACGCCCACGCTCTCGGCATGGCGGGCCAGCTCCACGCTGTCGGCGGTGTTGTTGCAGCCAACATGAGCAATGACGGTGATCTTGCCCTTGGCCTCGCTCATCACGGCTTCCAGAACGGTCTTGCGCTCGTCCACATGCTGGTAGATGCACTCGCCGGAGGAGCCGCCCACATACACGCCCTTGACGCCCTTGGCGATCAGGTGGCGGGTGAGGGCCTTGACGCCCTCCACCGAGATGTTGCCCTCTGCGTCATAGCAGGCGTAAAAGGCAGGGAACACACCCTGATATTTGGTGATATCTTTCATGGGTCAATATCCTTCTTTCTGTAGTATAAACAGATACACGTTTCGTACTGCACTTAAACCTGCTCCCGGTCCAGCAAGCCCCATAGGCTTGTGTTCCGGGCAACGGTATCAGTGCCCTCTTGCGGTGCCCTGCATCCGCTTCGACCCTTGGGCGGGTCTTGCGTCTTGCAGACCGCTGCGCCAAAAATTGCTCCCGGTACTCCCCTTTTTGTCACTTGCGTGACATCTTCCCCCGGAGCGGGGGAAGTCTTTGCTCGCAGGCGGCGGTCGCAATTTTAGCCTTTGACCGCACCCATTGCGATGCCCTTGGTGAAGTACTTCTGGAAAATGAGGAAGATGATGATGATAGGCACGGCGGCCAGTGCGGCACCGGCCATGATCAGACCGAAGTCGGTGCTGTTCTCGGCCTGCAGCTTTGCAATGCCCAGCGAGATGGTCAGGTTGCTGGTGCTGGACAGCATGATCAACTGCATGAAGTAGTCGTTCCAGCTGTTGATGAAGGTGAAGATGGCCAGTGCGCCGATGCCGGGCTTGACCATGGGCAGCACGATCTTGACGAAGGTGCGTGCCTCGCTGGCACCGTCGATACGGGCCGCTTCCAGCATCTCGGTGGGGATGCCCTCACTGAACTGCTTCATCAGGAACACGCCGAAGGGCCAGCCTACGATGGGGAAGATGACGGCCCAGATGGTGTTGTACAGGTTCAGGGCGCTCATCTCGCGCAGCAGGGGGATCAGGATGACCTGCTTGGGCAGAGCCATGGCGCACACGATGAGGGTGAACAGCAGCTTGCGGCCCACAAAGCGCTTCTTGGCCAGCGCATAACCGGCCATGGCGGCGGTGATGCAGGTGAAGATCATGGACATGACGGCCATGAACACGGTATTGATCATCCAGCGGATGGCAGCAGGAGCCGTGGGGCCCACCGAGAAGTAGATGGGCTCGCCGTCGGCACTGAACTTGCTGCCGAAGGGCACGGCTAGCTGCCACAGCGGGGCGCTCTTGCCGGCGAACAGCTTCTGGTAGTTGGTCAGTACCCACTGGCTGGGCCACCACTCCGGGGTAGTGGCGTTGATGGCGGCACCGGTCTTGAAGGAGCCGGTGATGATCCAGTACAGCGGGAAAGCAAACAGCACAGCCACGATGCTGATGAGGATGATGGTCAGGATCGTGTAGGCACTTGCCTGCTTGAGCTTGCTGGGATGACGTTTCAGCGGTTTTTGCTTTTTGGTTGCAGCAGTTGCACTCATTGCTCGGCACCTCCCTTAATTATCCTGGTTGCCCAGCTTGAACTGGACAGCCGACAGGATGGCGATGATGACCGCCAGCACAACGCCCATGGCATTGCCGTAGCCGTAGCGGTACAGCTTGAAGGCGGTGTAGTAGATGTAGTACATAATGGTGTCGGTGCTGTGGTTGGGGCCGCCGGAAGTCAACAGCTGGATCAGCGCAAAGCACTGGAAGGAGTTGATGGTGGTGATGACCAGAATGTACAGGGTGGTGGGCATGATGGCGGGCCACTTGATCTTCCAGAAGCACTGGAAATCGGTAGCGCCGTCCACCTCGGCAGCTTCCACGATGGACTGATCCACGTTGCCCAGGGCGGAAACATACAGCACGATGGGCTGACCCACCGAGGTGGTGAGCAGGATCAGGATGATGCAGCCCAGTGCAAACCGCTCGTCACCCAGCCAGTTGATGTTTTTGTCGATGAGGCCCAGGCTCTTGCCCAGATAGTTGAAGATGCCGTAGTAGTTGTTGTACATCCACTTCCACACCACGGTGACGGCAACGGAGCCGGTGACCACGGGCAGGTAGAACACGCAGCGGAAAAGGCTGGTGGCCCACTCCGGCAGGTCTACGATGGCCGAGGAGACCCACAGCGAAAAGACGCAGGTCACGGGCACCGAGACGATCACGATGATGAAGGTGTTCTTCAGAGCACCCAGGAAGATGGGGTCGGTAAACAGTTCTTTGTAGTTTGCCAGACCTACAAACACGTCGGCACGGTTCATGGTGGAATCAAAGAAGCTGGTCACCACGCAGAGGATCATGGGGTAGATGACGAAGCCCAGGAAGAAGATCAGGCTGGGCAGCAGGAAGCAGTAGGAGGCGAATGTTTCACGCCGGACCAGGGCGCTGCTGCGCTTTGGCTCCTTGATCGCTGTTTTTGCAGCCAAGAAAATCACCAATCCTTTCGGTTACAGCGTTTTTTTACAAACAAAGCCCCTCCCTCGCCGGGATCTTCGAGGAAGGGGCTCGTTCCGTTCAGATAATGGAAATTCGGGGTGCCGGGTGCTTATGCTTCAGCGGCTGCGGCAGCGTTGGCGTTCTCCACGAAGGTGGCAACAGCAGTCTCGACGGCCTCGCCGGTGCCCACACGCTGCAGCATGTTCCACCATTCGGTACGGGCAGTTGCCCAGCCCGGGGTGATCTGGTAGTAGTCGCCCAGGTAGTTCATGAACTTGCTGTACTCGCTCATGATGTCGTTGCCGGCGTAGATGTCGCCCACGCTGGAACGGACCGGGAAGTAGGTGGAAGCCAGAACGCTTGCGCCCACCTGATCGGGGTCGGCAGCGATGAAGTCGATGAAGGTCTTGGCAGCCTCGATCTTGGAAGCATCGCCGTTGTCAAAGATGCCGAAGCCCCAGATGCCGCCGCACAGCTTCGGGTCGCCGCTGGCGGTGGGGAATGCCATGGGCATGATCTCGTCACCGTCGTTGGTCAGGCCGGCGTCGTTGTTGTCGGTGTTCAGCTGCTGAGCGATGTTCCAGCAGAAAGCCATCTGCAGAGTGCCGTTGCGGAACAGGGTGATCTCGTCGCCGCCCACGATGGAAGCGTCGAAGTTGATGCCGTTGGTATCGTACAGGGTCTGGATGGCCTTGATATTCTCGGCAGAATCCGCGGTGTACTTGGTGTGGGCTGCATCGGTGAAGGTGCCGCCGTACATGTTGTTGATGATGGCGCGGGTGCCCTGGTCGCCGCCCTGGCCGCCGCAGTAGACAGCTGCCACGTTCTCGTAGCCACCGTTGTACAGAGCGTCCACGGTGTTCAGGAAGTCCTCGGTGCTCCAGGTGTGGGTGTCGGTGTTGATGTACTTGTCAGCGCCCACTTCCTTGACCTTGGTCATGTTCACGGCCATGCAGTGTGCGGTCATGCACAGGGGGTACTCGTAGTAGTCACCGGCGTCGTTCTTGCAGGCGGACTCCACAGACTCGTAGATGTCCTTCTTGGCGTCGTCGGTCCACAGGTCGTTCAGCGGAGCCATAACGCCCTTGGCGCCCCAGTTGGCGACCAGACGCTCGGGGCCTTCCATGATCAGGTCGGGTGCGCTGCCGCCCTCGATGGCGGTGTTGACCTGGTCATCGCCGTTGGTGTAGTCCAGATACTCCACGGTGACCTTGATGTCGGGGTATTTGGCATTGAAGCTGGAGATCAGCTCCTGCACGGTCTCATCCTTGCCCCAGCCGCCGATGGGGTAGGTCCACAGCTTGATGCTTGCACCGGAGCTGGCGGTGCCGGAAGCGGCAGCAGAGCTGGCTGCGCTGGAGGCGGGAGCAGTGCTGGAAGAAGAACCGCCGCAAGCGGCCAGTGCACCGGCAGCGCCCAGCATACCGGCAGCCTTCAGGAACGAACGGCGGGAAATGCAGTTTTTCATGATAGTTTCTCCTTGCTCTCATCAATTCACGTTGTGGCAGCGGCTTGTGCGGGCGGCTGCCTTTGATGGTTCCATTATAGAAAAATATTTTCATTCTGTCCATACTTCCTTTTCATAAATTTTTCATTTTGCAACTGTGCAGGTTGTACAAGATTGTGGGATATCAGAAAAAACACAAAAGAAAAGTGAAAATTGCTCGTTAAAAAAGTTACAAAACGGTACAAAATCGGAAAAATAAATGAAAAGGCTTTTCGACCTGAAAATCTGAAAAAGAAAGAGATTTTCAGAAAATGGGCCGTTTTTCCTCACTTTCTGTGCCGTCTGCACAGAAACCGGACCAAAAATGTGGGCAATGCGCCTCTTGCACACCCGGTTTGTTTCTTTTATACTTTTTGATGTAAGAAGGTGTAGGAGATAAGTCGGCGGCTGCCCTTTGTGCAGCGGTCGGGTAAGGAGAAGGAAATGTCTACAAATTTTTGGGAGCTGCTGCAGCAGCACCAGAATGACCTGACAAAATCGGGTCACATGGTGGCCGACTATCTGGTGCAGCACGCAGCAGAGGCACAGTATCTGTCCATCTCATCCCTGGCAAGGGAATGCAAGGTGGCAGAGGCTACGGTGTTCCGGTTCTGCCGGGCGCTGGGGTTTGAAGGCTACCATGAAATGCGCATTGCACTGGCACAGGCCAATGCCACCGGCGCACTGGTCAACCAGCGTGCGCCGGAGCCGGACGCCGACACGGCCACCCTGTGTGAGCACGCCGGTGCGCTGTTCATGACAGCCATCAATGGCACACAGAATGCCCTCTCACCGGAGGCGGTGGACAAGGCTGTGGCCCTGCTGCACAGCGCACGGCAGGTGTTCTGCCTGGGGCAGGGCGGCAGCATGCTGGTGGCCAACGACATCTGCGCCCGGTTTGCGGGCATCACCAACAAGTTCCGCACGGCGGGCGACAGCCACATGCAGGTGATGGCGGCCAGCCTGATGACGGAAGAGGATGTCGTGTTGTTCGTGTCCTACTCCGGTGCCACGCGGGATATGATCGAGACGCTGCGCACCGCCAGGGCCGCCGGGGCAAAGATCATCCTTATCACCCACTACGAGGACTCGCCGGGCGCAAAGCTGGCCGACATCGTGCTGCTGTGCGGCGCGCAGGAAAACCCGCTGGACTCCGGCAGCATCCCCATCAAGGTGGCGGTGCTGTATGTGGCAGAGGTGCTTCTGCTGCGTTATATGCTGGATGACCAGCAGCAGACCAACGAGGCACAGGACCGCACCACCGAGGCCTTGGCCGTGAAGATGCTGTAATTTCTCGGATCGAAAACACAGATGCCGCTCTGCGGCCGGGCATTCCGGCAGCCGGGCGGCGTTTTTTTGCAGCTGCACAAAAACAGAAAACAGACGTTCCGGAGCAATTTTTCTAAAAATGCAATCTTTTTGCAAATTGGTCTTGCAATCGGGCAGGATATCGTGTATAATCATCCCTGCACGAAAATGCAAACTGATTGCGATTTACCAAAATGAAGAAACCCGCTGTGGTTTTTGGGAGTGATATTTATGGAACTGTTTCTTGATGTTCTGGGCGAATCTCTGGTGGACTCCGCCAAGATGCTGCCCTTTCTGTTTCTGGCCTATCTGCTGATCGAATACATCGAGCACCGCCACGGCGAGCGCATCGAAGCGCTGCTGGCCGGCGGCGGGCGCTGGGGCGCAGTGCCCGGTGCCATGCTGGGCTGTGTGCCGCAGTGCGGCTTCTCGGCCATTGCGTCCAACTTCTATGCGTCCCGCGTCATTACGCTGGGCACCCTGATGGCCGTGTATCTGGCCACCAGCGATGAAGCCATCCCGCTGCTGGTGTCCATGCCGGCCTACTGGGACAAGCTGGTCGTGCTGATGGTCATCAAGGTGGTGTACGCTGTCATCGTTGGTTTCGTGCTGGACTTTGTGCTGCGCGGCATCCTGCCCAAGGGGCTGCGGGGCGGCTACACCGGCCATGCCGACGAGGTGGACTGCCACGAGGAGCACAACGATGAAGAGGGCAACGAGCGCCCCATCTGGCAAGCGGCTCTGCGCCACACGCTGGAGATCTTCGTGTTCATCTTTGCATTCAGTCTGGTGTTCGGCCTCATCGTGGAAGGCGTGGGCGAGGACGTGTTTGCCGACCTGTTGGGCAGTATGGGCTTCTTCCAGCCGGTGGTGGCGGCCCTGGTGGGCTTGATCCCCAACTGCGCCGCCAGCGTGTTACTCACCCAGCTGTATGTGGAGGGTGCCCTGCGCTTCTCCAGCCTGGTGGCCGGTCTGTGCACCGGTGCCGGTGTGGGCCTGGCCGTGCTGTGGCGCGCCAACCCCTCCTGGAAGCAGAACCTGTTCATCACCGGCCTCACCTGGGCCGCCGGTGCCTTTGTGGGCGTGGCCATGCAGGTGATCGTGGCATTGTTTGCCTGATCCAGACGAAAAAAGCTCCGTTCCCTTTGCGGGGAACGGAGCTTTTTGTTTGCGGTTGGAGCTGTTACAGGGTGACGTCCTTGGACTTGGACAGCTTCATGAAGAGCAGCAGCGAGACCACCGTTGTCAGCGACAGGATGGTGGCCAGTGCTGCGGCGATGCCGTCGTTGCCGCGGGACACATAGGTGTAAATGGCCAGCGTCAAAGTCTGGGTGCGCACGGTGTACAGGCAGATGGCGGTGGACAGCTCGGTGATGATGGTCACCCAGCTCAGGATGGCACCGGAAATGATGCCGTTTGCCATCATGGGCACCGTGATCTGGAAGAAGGTCTTGGCCTTGGAGGAACCCAGCGAGATGGCGGCTTCCTCCACCGTGATGGGGATCTGCTGCAGGGTGGCCACCGAACTGCGAATCGTGTAGGGCAGGCGGCGGATCACCAGTGCGATGACCATGATGATCATGGTACCGGTCAGGATCAGCGGCTTACGGTTGAAGGCCATGATCAGGGCAATGCCCACCACGCTGCCGGGAATGATGTAGGGCAGCATGCTGATCACGTCGATCACGTTGTTCACGGTGTTCTTGCGGCGGATGACCAGGTAGGCCACCAGCACAGCCAGCAGGATGATGAGCACCAGTGCGGCAATGCCGATGACGAAGGTGTTCTTGATGGCGCTGCCGGCCACCTTCATGGCGGAGCGGTAGCTGTCCAGCGAGTAACCGGGCACAAAGGCCTTGCCGGAAGTCTTGCGGAAGGACTCGTAGAAGATGTACACCTGCGGCAGGAAGGCGATGCCCACCACCAGATAGGTGAACAGATGGATGAGCACATTCAGCAGGCCATGGGCCTTTTTGCGCTCCACCGGATGCAGGGCGTTCATGGTGAAGGAGAACTTGTTGGAGGACCACTTCTGCACCAGGAACACCACGGTGGTGATGACAATGGCAATCACCGAGGTGGCGCAGGCAAAGCCGTAGTCGCCGCCGGTGGTCTCCGAGAAGAAGGCGTTGTAGATCTCCACCGGGAAGGTGCGGTAGCCCTGACCGATCAGCAGCGGGGTGCCGAAGTCGGCAAAGGCGCGCATGAACACCAGCAGCATGGCGGCCAGGATGGTGGGCATGCACAGCGGCACGATCACGGTCAGAAAACGCTTGATGCCCTTGCAGCCCATGCTTTCAGCGGCTTCCAGCAGGGAATTGTCGATGTTCTTCATGGCACCTGAAACGTACAGGAACACCAGCGGGAACAGCTGCAGCGAAAGCACCAGCAGGATGCCGTTGAAGCCGTAGATGCTCGGCAGGGTGATGCCCAGCACCGACTTGATGGCCTTGCGGATGATGCCGGAGTTGCCCAGCATCAGGATCCAGGAATAGGCACCGATGAAGGGGGCGGACATGCTGCACAGGATGATGATGATCTGCAGAAGGCCCTTGCCCTTGATCTCATACATATTGTACAGATACGCCAGCGGCACGCCGATGATCAGCGTGATGATGGTGACAGCGATGGACACCTTGAAGGAGTTCCACAGAGTGATCAGGTAATAGGATTTGCCAAAGAACTTCTGGAAATACTCCATCGTGAAAGCGCCGTTGGTGGTCACCACGGACTGGCGCAGCAGGTTGAGCATGGGGTACAGCAGAAACACCGCATAGCACAGCAGGATCACAAAGGACAAAACCGTCCACATGTCCAGCTTTTTGGTCTTTTTCATGGTACTGCCTCCTGCCCGTTAAACGGCGTTGTCGTTGCGGACACCTTCCAGCAGGTTCTGCTTGCCTTCCGCGTCAAACACGTTGATCTTCTCGGTCTTGACGCCGAGACGGACGACCGTGCCATCCGGGATGATGCTGTCGATCTGGGATTCCTGAATGATCTCGATCTTGTCACCGTCATCGGTGTGGGCAAAGTAGTGGGTATTCAGGCCCAGGAACACGCTGCTGTCCACGGTAGCCTTCAGGCCGGTAGCGTCGGTGGAGGCGTCCAGAATGAACTCCTCCGGGCGCACCGAGACCTTGACGGGCTGGTTTTTGCACTCCTCGGCACGCACATTGTCCAGCGTGATCGAAGCACCGGCATGGAAGTGCAGCACGGGCTTGCCGTTTTCCATGCGCAGCTCACCGTCCAGCACATTGGAACGGCCGATGAAGGTGGCAACGAACAGGTTGGCCGGGCGTTGATAGATGTCCTTGGGGGTGCCCACCTGCTGGATGTCGCCCTTGTTTATGACCGCGATGCGGTCCGAAACGGCCATGGCTTCTTCCTGGTCGTGGGTGACGTACACATTGGTGATGCCCACCGTGTGCTGAATCTCCTTGATGACGGTGCGCATCTCCACGCGCAGCTTGGCGTCCAGGTTGGACAGGGGCTCGTCCATCAGCAGCACATCCGGCTTGATCACCAGGGCGCGGGCTAGTGCCACGCGCTGCTGCTGGCCGCCGGACAGCCGGTCGGGCATACGGTCGGCATACTCGCTGATGTGCATCAGCTTCATGAACTCGTTGGTCTCCTTCTGGATGGTCTCCTTGGATTCCTTGCGGTTCTTCAGACCAAAGGCAACGTTGTCCCGCACGGTCATGTGGGGGAAGATGGCATAGTTCTGGAATACCATGCCGATATTGCGCTTGGAGGGGTCGATGTCGTTGATGCGCTTGTCGTTGAAGTAGAAGTCGCCGCCTTCAATGCTGTTGAAGCCTGCGATCATACGCAGAAGTGTCGTTTTTCCGCAGCCGGAGGGGCCGAGAAGGGTGAAGAACTCGCCTTCTTTGATGTTCAACGACAGATCCGAGATGATCGTATTGTCGCCGTATTTCTTCACGGCGTCCTTGATGCGAATACAAACACTCATAATGATCGTCCTTACTTTTTGTTTTTCAGCAGAGAGATGCTTACTTGGTCAGCAGGTTGGTCCACTTCTCCAGCATCTCGGTCTGCAGCTCTGCCACAGCGGCCTGATCCTCGTACACCACGTTGATCTCCTCAAAGGGCTTCATCTCGGGGCAGTCCTGTGCGATGGAGGTCATGGTGCCGCGGATGGTGGTCTTGGACAGGGCAGTCTGGGCTTCCTCGCTCAGCACATAGTCGACGAACAGCTTGGCGTTGTCCATGTTGGGGGCGTTCTTCACGATGGCGACACCGGCGGGCAGCCACACGGCACCCTCTTCGGGGTACACCAGCGACAGGTCGGCGTCGGGGTTGTCCTTGTTGTCGATGATGGCCTGCACAACGGGGTCCTCGTAGGAAACGCCCACGGCATACTCACCGGCGATGACATTCTTGTACACCTGAGAGGAGCTGGACAGCACGATGCCGTCGATGTTGTCAATGAACTTTGCAATGTAATCCCATGCGGCATCGCTCATGTAGCGGTCGGCCGGGGTGTCGCCCTTGCCCATATCCAGCAGCATGTTGGTCAGCTCGGCAAAGGCGCTGGAAGAAGCGGTGGGGTCGCCCATGGCGATCTTGCCCTTCAGTTCCGGCTGCAGCAGGTCGGCGTAGCCCTTGACCTCAACGCCCAGCTCTTTCAGCAGGGTATTGTTCAGGATGAAGCAGCCGCTGCCGGACAGGTTGCAGTAGGTCACGTTGCCGTCGGTGTTGTTGCGGTAGTTCTCGTCCAGATTGGCCTCGTTGGGCGAAACATACGACTCCCACAGGTCGGGGTGCTGCTTGTAGAAGTTGAAGTTGATGGCACCCCAGTCGATATCGGCCTGCGGGTTCTCTTTTTCGGCCTCGATACGGGCCAGCACATCGCCGGTGCCCATGGACTGCAGCTCCACCTCGATGTTGGGGTACTTGACCATAAAGCCGTTGGTCAGGGTGCAGTCGATCTGGGTGTCCGAGTTGGGCGAGTAGATGACCAGCTTGCCGCTGGCTTCTGCTGCGGAAGCAGCACCGGTGGACGCTGCAGCACTGGTGGAGGCTGCGGTGGAGGTAGAAGAAGAGCTGCCGCCGCAAGCGGTCATGGCAGCGGCGGTGCCCAGAACGGCAGCGCCCTTCAGGAAATTACGCCGAGAAATCTTTTTCATGGTATTGTCCCTCCTGTAGAGATTTAAAATCATCGGTGTGCGAAAACTTGACGCAGAATTCACAAACACCTTACAAACCTACTCGTAGTATAAACAATTCCCAAAGTTGGCGCAAGCGAAAGAATACCCAAAGATTTTCGGAAATATTTGGTTGGTTTGTCTGAAAGTTTTTGATAACATTTTGTAATCTTTAACAAAATACCGGGAAATGAGGTGGTCCCGGGATCTGTTCATTCTGGCGATCCCGGCGGGAATTTGCCAATCTGTAAAACAAAACCCGGGCAGGAACGGCACACGGGGCGGTTCCTGCCCGGGGAAAAATGATTTTGGAGATCAGCCGTCGGTGGAGGCGCGCTCCACCAGGTTGGTGGGGATGTAGATCTCGGTCTCGGCGGGGGGCTCGCCGCGCATCATCTGCAAGATCAGCTCACAGCTTTTCTGTGCGATGCTCTGGGGGTTGCGCTCAATGGAAGTGAGGGGCGGGTCGGTGAGCAGGGAATACAGGGTGCTGTCGAAGGAAACAATTTTTACATCCTGTGGCACCCGCAGCCCGGCCCGCTTGAGGGCATACAGGGTGCCCAGAGCGGCCGGTTCACTGGAAGCGATGATGCCGTCCAGCGGCAGGCCCTTCTGCACAAAGTCGTACACCATCACTTCGGTCTCGATGGGGGTGGGGTCGATGCCGGGGCGGCGCATGCTATAATTTTCATCCGCCGGGATGCCGTGGGCTTCCAGGGCCTGCCGGTAGCCTTTGTCGCGGTCGAACCGGGTGTAGGCGGAGTGGTGGCTGGAAATGAACAGGATGTGGCGGCAGCCTTTCCGGATCAGCAGCTCCGTGGCGTTAAAAGCAGCGGCCCGGTCATCGTTGCCCACCCAGGGCACCACCCGGTCCACCACGGGGCGGCGGTCGATGCAGACGATGGGCACGCCCCGGTCCAGAATGTCCGACGGGATCTCGTTCAGGTCGCTGATGCACAGGATGCCGTCCACGCATTTGCCGATGAGGGTGCGGAAATAATCCCGCTCCTTGTCGGCGTCGGTGCCGCTGTTGCAGATGAACACCGAATAATTGCGCTGGAACAGCTCTGTTTCAATGGAGTAGGCCAGCTGCGAGAAAAAAGCGTTGGTCACGTTGGGCACGATGAGCCCTACCGTGTGGGAGCGGGCCTCCCGCAGGCTCTTGGCCGACATGTTGGAGATGTAGCCACAGGAGTTCACCACCGCCAGCACGCGCTTTTCGGTGGTGGCGGAGTATTTGCCCTTTTTGTTCAGGACGCGGGAAACCGTGGCCACGCTCACACCTGCGATCTCGGCAATGTCCCGGATGGACGGAGGATTGCTTGTGTCAGACATACAGACTTGCTCCTTTTATAAAAGGAAATGAAATGCCCCCAAAAAGAGGGGCTGCTGCATCCATTATACAGCAATCAACGGAAAATGCAAGCAAATGGGTAAACGTTTACATAATTTTTTTAAACCCTATTGACAAGGCTTTCGGCCTGTGCTATCTTTAGGACAAGGAAAACGATTACCTGCCTGACAGGAAAGGATCTGCAAAATGGAAAAGCTGCTCTGCCCCAGTATGATGTGCGCGGACTACGGCCGCCTGGCCGAGGAGATCAAGGCGCTGGACGAAGCCGGTGTGGACATCTTCCACTGTGACATCATGGACGGCACCTTTGTGCCCAACATCACCATGGGTCTGATGGACCTCAAGACCATCCGCAAGTACACCAAAAAGCCGGTGGATGTGCACCTGATGATCGAGAACCCCGGCGAGAAGGTGGACTGGTTCCTGGATGCCGGTGCTGACATCGTGTACATCCACCCCGAGAGTGAGCGCTATGTGGTCAAGACGCTGGCGCACATCAAGAGCTGCGGCGCCGCAGCCGGCATTGCCATCAACCCGGACACCAGCCTGGCCACCGTGGAAGAGATGCTGAACCTTTGCGACTACGTCATGGTCATGACCGTCAACCCCGGGTTCGCCGGCCAGAAGTTCATCCAGTTCACCAAGAACAAGGTGCGTGCGCTGGCAGAGCTGAAGGAAAAGTACGGCTTCAAGCTGATGATCGACGGTTCCTGCAGCCCGGCGGTCATCGAGGAGCTGTCCGCCATGGGTGCCGACGGCTTCATCCTGGGCACCAGTGCCCTGTTCGGCAAGGGTCGTCCGTATGCAGAGATCATTCCGGAGCTGAAGGGAGAAAAGGCATGAGCAACGTCGTGCGTCTGATCAGCGCTTCCAAGCGCGACTTTGAAACGATGACCCCGATGGACCTCAAGGAGTCCATCTATAAGTCCGAGGGCCGTGTCATCATGGGCCAGCACCTGCTGTTTGCAGGCGCAGGCCTGGTGCGCGGCGTGACCAACAGTGAGCTGATGTTCGCCTTCGGCTCCGACATGGTGCTGCTGAACACCATCGACCTGGACAACTGGGACAATAACCCCGGTCTGCAGGGCCTGACCTATCAGGAGCTCAAGGCCCGCTGCGGTCAGCGCCCCATCGGCGTGTATTTGGGCTGCCCCAAGGCCGGCAGCGAGGACGGCGGTAAGAAGGCGCTGTACCGCCGCGAAGGTATGCTGTGCACCCCGGAACATGTGCAGAAGTGCGTGGACATGGGCGTGGACTTTGTCGTCCTGGGCGGCAACCCCGGCAGCGGTACGTCCATCATGGACGTGGTGGCCTGCACCAGGTGGGTCAAGGAAAAGTACGGCGACAAGCTGTTCGTCTTTGCAGGCAAGTGGGAGGACGGCATCAACGAAAAGGTGTTGGGCGACCCGTTGGCCCAGTACGACGCCAAGGACATCATCCGACAGCTGATCGACGCCGGTGCTGACTGCATCGACCTGCCCGCACCGGGCAGCCGCAACGGCATCAGCGTGCACATGATCCAGGAGCTGGTGCAGTATGTGCACCGCTACAAGCCCGGCACCCTGGCTATGACCTTCCTGAACAGCTCGGTGGAGGGCGCTGACCCCGACACCGTGCGTCTGATCGCCCTGAAGATGAAGGAGACCGGCGCGGATGTGCACGCCATTGGTGACGGCGGCTTTGCCGGCTGCACCAGCCCGGAGAACATCCACCAGCTGTCGGTGTCCATCAAGGGCCGCCCGTACACCTATTTCCGCATGGCAAGCACCAACATCTGATCCGCAAACAACGGCGTACCGCTGCACCCTGCGGCGGTGTGCCTCTGTTTAAAAAATAAGGAGTGTGTCTGTATGAAACTGGCAATTGGAAACGACCACGTCGCAGTGGAAATGAAGAAAGAAATCAAGAAGTATCTGGAGGACAAGGGCATCGAGGTCATCGACGTCGGTCCCAACAGCACCGAGAGCTTCAACTACCCCATCAGCGGCTACAAGGTGGGCAAGATGGTCGCCTCCGGCGAAGTGGACGGCGGTGTGCTGATCTGCGGCACCGGCGTGGGCATCAGCCTGGCCGCCAACAAGGTCAAGGGCGTGCGTGCTTGCGTGTGCAGCGAGCCCTATTCTGCCCGCCTGAGCAAGCAGCACAACAACTCCAACATCATCGCCTTCGGTGCCCGCGTCATCGGCGTGGAGATGGCCAAGATGATCGTGGACGAGTGGGTGAACGCCAAGTATGAGGGCGGCCGCCATCAGGTGCGCGTGGACATGCTGACTGAGATCGAGCAGACCCAGGGCCTGAAGGCTGTGGACGAGCAGGGTCAGTGAGCATGAACACGGAACGGGAGGCACTGCCTGCAGCCCAGGCCATCGGCCTTGCCGTGTATGGCGGCATGCCGTTCCAGGCAGGCCCCTGCCGCGGCCACAATCATGTGCTGAACGGCATCAAGTACCACAGCGCACCGGCGACGCGCTGCCCGACGGGCCCAAGGGCATCCTGAAAAAGCGCAGCAGGTGGTTCGTGGCACACCCGGAGAACACGGCCAAAGTCGCCGCAGGCGACTACCCCGGCCTGCTGGGTGCCATGCGCGAGATCAAATAAGCGATCCTTCATTCTGCAAACCGGAAGTACACTGCGATCCGCAGTGCGCTTCCGGTTTTGTTTTTGCTAAGGCAAAACGGGCCGCCTCGGATAGGGCGGCCCGTTGCCGTTTTCTGAGAAATGCAGGCTCACACCCACTCCCCGTTGAACACATAGTCGCCGGGAGCGGCATAGCTGGTCAAGGCTGAGAGCACGCCGCCCAGCACACCGTTCTCATAGCCGATGCACTCCTTTGTCAGGCCGGTGACGCCATTGCGTGTTTCGTGCCGGCGGATGATGGAATCGTAATATTCATCGGTCGGTTCTCCTTTATATCATATAGCGGGGCTTCACAGGCGGCCGTCTGCCACGGCGCGCCGGTGTTCGGCCAGGGTCAGCTGCCGCAGCACCTGCAGGCAGGGGCGGGTGTCGTCCTTGCGGGTGAACAGGCAGGTGGGTGCCGGCGGAAAGGGGAAGCTCAGCGGGTGGAACCACTCGGGCGGGTAGCCGTGGCTCCGCACCGGGCTCAGGAACAGGCATTTTCCGGCCAGCATCCGGACGTATTCCTTTTCAAAGTCGGGCACCATGAGCCACCGCAGGGGAATGTCCTCCATGCAGCGCCGTAACATGGACACGAATACGGCGTCACAGCTTTCAAAGCAGATGGTCTACCCGGCCAGCTGGTCGGGGGTCAGGGTGCCGCAGGCACTCAGCGGGCTGCCGGGGCTTGCCAGCAGATGGCATTTGGTGTCGAACAGGGGCAGGCAGTCGATGGCGTCGCTCACCGGTTCCAGCAGTATCTGGATCAGGGCGTCCACGCCGCTCTGCAGAACCTCTTCCGGGGAGGTACAGGAGGTATCGGTGCGCACCTCCAGGTCACAGTCCGGCAGCTCCTGGCTCAGCGCCATCAGCAGGTCGTGGTACACAAGATCCCGCGACGCCATGGTCAGCGGCACCTGCAGCACCAGTTTTTCGCGCCGGGCGGGCCCGGCGGCCAGTGCATGCTGGAACGCATGATAGCTCTGCCGGACGTTCTGGGCAAAGGCGGCAAACAGCTGCCCGGCTTCGGTGGGCTCCACCCGGCAGGTGGTGCGGGTGAACAACGGGGTGCCCAGTTCTTCTTCCAGTGTGCGGATCTGGTAGCTCAGGGTGGGCTGGGTGAGAAACAGCTGCCGCGCGGCAGCCGAAAAATTCAGTGTTTCATAAAGAGCCAGAAAACAGCGGATCTGACGGTCGGTCATGCAAAGCAGGCCTCCTTTCCGGCATTTCCTCCATTGTAACAAAACCGCTGGGGAAGGTCAATGAACTTATAGAAAAAATATATAAACTGAAAAACCGGAAAATTGAAATTTCTACTTTTTGGTAAAAAAATTTTCAACTAATAAATAAACATACGTCAAAAAAAAAAGCGTCAAAAACTGACGCAAAAGGCAGAAAAACGCTTTAGGAAGAAAAAAAGAAAGAAAAGAAAAACAGAAAAAGGGTTACCGACAACTAAT
>ENA-OQNA01000027-OQNA01000027.1-human-gut-metagenome-genome-assembly--contig:-NODE-27-length-52811-cov-6.160960_pt1 | contig 52811 bp, 44 predicted proteins | sample MGYA00242625_ERZ504872 | MGnify/ENA primary metagenome ERZ504872 (study PRJEB26092, sample SAMD00036425) | human gut metagenome | host: Homo sapiens | study: EMG produced TPA metagenomics assembly of...
GTTGAATAAGCCTCCGTTGAAATATCAATTTCAGTTACGATTGCTCCCAACTTTTTGAATAATTTTCGAGCCGAGCCGACATAACCGGTGTAGCCTTCACGCAGCGAAGCTGTTGGAATAAATGCGACTTTTTTATTTTCAATTTCTTCCTTTATCAGACTTCCTACACTTGAAAAGTGCGAACATAAAAACAGTTTCATATATTCTCCTTTATATATAAATTCCGAGTTATCCCCCTCAGTATACCACACTTTTTCCCTGCGGAAAAGATACCGCGCACAAAAGGCCTCTCCGGCAACTATCCGCACTCCGGCTCATACACTTTAACAACTATGTACCGGGAGGGATATCGTATGCTGTTGACCCTGCTGCAATTTTTTGCATCCAAGTTTCTCGTGCTTGCGCTCCATCTGGAAGCGGGCAGTTTCCCCCGCCCGCTCAGCCCACAGGAGGAGATCCGGACCTTCGCCGATCTGCGGGCCGGCGATTCATCCGCCCGGGAAAAGCTCATCCGCCACAATCTGCGCCTAGTGGCGCACATCGCAAAGAAATACTATGCTCTCCCCTCTGAGCAGGACGATTTGATTTCCATCGGCACCATTGGCCTGATGAAAGCCGTAGACACCTTCGACTCCACCCGCCGGGCGCGCTTCTCCACTTATGCCAGCCGGTGCATCGAAAACGAGCTCCGGATGCACTTCCGGCGGGAGCGGAAGAACGCCCCCACCCTCTCGCTTCAGGAGAGTCTTGATGCCGGAAAGGAAGACTCTGCCCTCACCCTTGCCGATGTGCTGCAGGACGGCTTCTGCATGGAGGACAGCTGCGAAAAACAGGACGATGCCCAGCGCCTGCGCCGCCTCATCGAGGGGCTGCCCGCCCGGGAGCGGAAACTCATATTATTAAGGTACGGTCTGGCGGGCCAGCCGCCGCTGACCCAGCTGGAAACGGCAAAGCTGCTCCAAATAAGCCGGAGTTACGTTTCCCGGCTTGAAACACACGCACTGGAGCTTTTGCGGGCCGGATGGGAGCAGTCTTAGCTTCCTCTTGCAATCCTCACCGAACTGTGGTACAATACTAAGGCACACGAATCGTGTGCCTTGTCGGACAGCGCCTGCTGCGTGGTTCGGCATACGGATGCGGGTCCTGTACGATGGAGCCGCAGTGAACCAGGTCAGGTGGGGAACCAAGCAGCCTTAAGCGGCGCGCCCCGTGCGTTTCAGTCAGCCTGCATCCGTATGCCGAGTTACGCAAGGCGGGGGTCAAACCCCGTCAGCGCTGTCCGATTTTTTATTACTGACGGGAGGGAAGCACCGATGTATCGCGCATTATACCGCAAATGGAGACCCCAGCGGTTTGAGGATGTCGTCGCACAGCGCGGCATCGTCACGGCGCTGCGCAATCAGGTAGCGTCGGGCCGCGTAGGCCACGCCTACCTGTTTACCGGCGTGCGCGGCACGGGCAAGACCACCTGCGCGAAGATTTTCGCCAAGGCGGTCAACTGCCTCCACCCCCATAACGGCGACCCCTGCGGCGAGTGCGAGATCTGCAGGGGCATCGACAACGGCAGCATCCTCGACGTGGTGGAGATGGACGCCGCGTCCAACAACGGTGTGGACGACATCCGCGACCTGCGGGACGAGACAGCCTACACCCCCAGTGCCTGTCATTATAAGGTATACATCATCGACGAGGTACACATGCTGTCCACAGCGGCCTTCAACGCCCTGCTGAAAACGCTGGAAGAGCCGCCCGCCCACGTCATCTTCATCCTCGCCACGACCGAGATCCAGAAAGTCCCGGCCACCATCCTCTCCCGCTGCCAGCGGTACGATTTCACCCGCATCGGACCGGAAGACATCGCCCAGCGGGTCGAGTATATCGCCGGACAAGAGGGCTTAGAGTTGACGACCGATGGTGCAGAGCTGATCTCCCGTCTGGCCGACGGTGCCATGCGTGACGCCCTCTCGATCCTCGACACCTGCGCCGGCGTGACCGCAAAAATCGATGCCGATGTTGTCCGCCGGATGGCGGGCGTCACCGACCGGAGCTACCTGTTCCATATTTCAGATGCTCTGGAAGCGCAGGACGGCGCAGCGGCGCTGGCTCAGCTGGCCGCACTGCGGCAGCAGTCGGTGGACGTGAAGCGTCTGACGGAAGAGCTCATCGCCCACTACCGCGCCCTGATGCTGGCGGCTCTGCCCGGCGGGCAGAGCCTGCTGTCCGGCGTTTCCCCCGAAGAGGAACAGCAGTACCTCGAAAAAGGCCCTCAGCTGGGCCAGCGGGAGGCCATCCGGGCCATCCGTACGCTAGGCAACGCCCTTGAGCACATGACCCGGGGCAGTGACCAGCGCATCGAGCTGGAACTGGCCCTCTTCACCCTCTCGGAGCCGCCGCAGGCCGCAGCTGTCCCCGTTGCGGCAATGCCTGTGCAGACTGTCGCTCCCGCCGCACCGGTCGTCCGGCCCTTTGTTGCGGCACCGGTCCAGCCTGCGCCGCAGCCTTTCATGAGTACCCCTGCTGCACCCGTGGAACCTGTGGCCGCACCGGTAGTGGAAAAGGAGCCTGCTCCCGCGCCCGCTGCAGAGCCGAAGGCCGCTGTCCCGGATATTCCAGAGTCCCCCGCGCCCGCAGACGAAGAGCTTCCGCCTCCGCCCGATGAGCCGCCGGTAACGGAGTCGGCCCCCCTGCCCTGGGATGAGCCGACTGCGCCGGTCACTGCGCCTGTATCGCCCGTACCGGAAGAGAGACCGGTGGAGCCCGCTGCAACGGTCTCGCCGGCAGCACCTGCCCCGGAGTACACCGCCGACCCGGCTCTCAGCCGACCCCGCAAGGTGGCCGCAGAGGGCATCAATCCCTTCGAGCAGTGGAGCGAGATCGTCAAGCTCTTACAGGAGAAGGACCCGATGCTTCACAGCTATCTGCGCAAATCGAAGGCATACTTCGACGGCACACGGGTGCTCATCGACGGCGGCAAGACCTTCCGGGACTTCATCCGTGTCAACAAGGACAGCCAGCGTCTCATCAAAAAGCTCATCGCGCAGGTGTCAGGCGTCGCGGTGCCGATCGGCCCATACGAGCCCCGCACCGCCGCAAAGCACACCTCCAATGCCGAACAGTCGCTCCACGCGCTGGAAAAGCTGGGTCTGGACGTGAGCATTGAGGACAGCGCGAAGAAAAAAAAATAAACAATAACTTTTAAGGAGAACCAATTATGAAAGCAAGAATGCCCGCAGGCTTTGGCCGCCCCGATATGAACGCCCTGATGCGTCAGGCTCAGAAGATGCAGGATGACATGAAGGCCAAGCAGGCCGAGCTGGAAGCCGCCGAGTACACCGGCAGCGCCTCCGGCGAGATGGTCACTGTCCGCATGAACGGCAAGCACGAGATCCTTGGCATCACCATCAAGCCCGAGGCCGTTGACCCCGACGACATCGAGATGCTGGAAGACCTGGTGGCCGCCGCCGTCAACGCCACCGTCAAGCAGGTGGACGAAACTGCCGAGGCCGAGATGGGCAAGCTGACCGGCGGTCTGAACATCCCCGGCCTCTAAGCGGGAGGGATACGCATGGGTTACACCGCAGCGCCGCTGGAAAAGCTTATTGAGCAGTTCAGCCAGTTCCCGGGCATCGGCCGCAAGGGCGCGACCCGGATGGCCTATCAGGTGCTGAGTATGTCGGACGCGGACGCCGCGGCACTGGCCGAGGCCATCCAGAACGCCCACACCCGGCTCCACCGCTGCCGCGTCTGCCAGAACTACACCGAGGCCGAGCTCTGCCCCATCTGTTCCAGCGCCAAGCGGGACCGCTCCACCATCTGCGTGGTCGAGACGCCCCGCGATGTGCAGGCCTTTGAGCGCACCCGGGAGTACCACGGCCTGTATCATGTCCTCCACGGCCTCATCAGCCCCATGGACGGCATCGGTGCCGAACAGCTCTCGGTGAAAGAGCTGCTGGCCCGGCTGGGCAGCGGCGAGGTGAAAGAGGTCATCATGGCCATGAACCCCACCGTCGAGGGCGAGGCCACGGCCATGTATCTGGCAAAGCTCATCAAGCCCCTGGGCATCAAGACCACCCGTCTGGCCTACGGCCTGCCTGTGGGCGGCAGCCTCGAGTACACCGATGAGACGACGCTTTACCGCGCTCTCTCCGGCCGCGACGAGCTGTAAAGAGCAGATTTTATAGAACCTTAACGATTCTTTCAAAAATCGCTCTTGAAAATCCAGCAAAATGTGATATAATGACAAGACAGTAAAGGAAAGGAACGGAAAGGAGGCGCGCTTCATGGCACCTGCCAAGGAACGTCCGGCGACAAAGACCATCGCCACAAACCGCGAGGCGCGTCACGAGTATTTCGTGCTCGAAGCGCTGGAAACGGGCGTCGAGCTGAAAGGCACCGAGGTCAAGAGCCTGCGTGCCGGCGGAGTCAACCTGAAAGACAGCTGGGTCGATATTGAGGACGGCGAGCTGCTGGTCAAGGGAATGCACATCACTCCCTACGACCACGGCAACATCTTCAATCAGGACCCTCTGCGGGTGCGGCGTCTGCTGGCCCACAAGACCGAGATCCGGCGTCTGCACCAGCAGTGCAAGCTGCAGGGCTACACCCTCGTTCCCCTTTCTCTCTACTTCAAGCATGGCCGCGTCAAGATGGAAGTCGGCCTGTGCAAGGGCAAAAAGCTCTACGACAAGCGTGCCGACGCCGCCAAGCGCGACGCCAAGCGCTCCATCGACCGGGCTGTGAAGTCCAACGGCAAATTCTACTAAATCTCTTTCAGGCAGCATTCCTGCCCTGAGAATACCAAGCTTTCTGCGCATGGCAACATGCGCTTTATGGGGGCGTAAAGGTTTCGACGGGGGGAGCGAGGCCTGGGCAGCGGGTAGCAGTGGGGGAACTGCTCTAAACTCCTCCAAAAAATTAACTGACAACAATAATTATCAGTTGCTCGCAGCCTGAGTGCTGCGCGTTCCGCCCACTCTTGTGTCGTGTGGGGCCGGGGCGTCCTTTAGACACAGCACCTGAACGGACCTAAGCTTTGCGGACCGGCAGGAACTCATGAAGCTACTGAAGCGTTAGCCTGACGACCGGCGTGACGCGGAGGGAATGTTGTAGATCGCCTGCACCCGGAGACACCTACGCTGAACTCTTTTCGGACATGGGTTCGACTCCCATCGCCTCCACCACACGTGAGCCAGACGAACCCTCTGTGCTCCACCAAAGGGAAGAGCCTCACCGCTTTGCAGTGAGGCTCTTCCCTTTTCATCTTATAGCATCCTTATCCCATGAAATCAAGCAGTACGTCGATGTCCTGACTGATGGCGCGGAGATAGTCAGCTCCGCCGCGCCGGCCGTCATAGTTCCGGACGCGGCTGCTCATCTCATTCAGGAGCTCTTCCTTCCGCACCAGAACGGGGTCTCCGATCCACTCGTCTTTCTCTATAAAGGCTTCCAGCTGCTCATATTCTTTTATGATACGGACGTTGGACAGGTTCTCCGGGAGGGTACGGGCATCGAACCAGTCCGGCTGCGCGTGAAAGTCCAAAGGCGGCAGCGGGTCCAGCGGCTCATCGGCGTCCCACACATAGGGATGCCGGTCATCTTCTTCCGGCGTCTTCTTGAAGCGTCCTACCCGATTCTCGGCCTTGCCGACCGTCTCATAGTGGTTGAACAGTGCCTCAGCATCGTAACCATAGAGCTCGTAGGCGTCCGAATAGCGGTCTGCATAGTCCTTGTACTGGAACGTCTCGACGCTTTCCGTCCCCGGGGTACGGTCAAGCCAGATGCTCACCGCCTCCGCATGGGTGGGCAGAGCTGCCATGACCGTCAGGGCCAGAACGCCCGATGTGACCGCCGCAATCAATTTTCTTCGCATGATAAAACCTCCTTTTTATGAGCGGTTCATCCCAGGATCGAGAATCTCCGCACTTCTACCTTGTTATTCTCCACGCCGGAGCAGTCCTGAAAGACTTTATGCCGTATCCGGCCCCGGATGGTGTTGCCGCTGACTTCCTTCGTGCCGGCGATGCCGCAGCCGAGGGAGACGTCCAGCGTATTCCCTTTCAAGGCGCTGAGCTGATAGCAGATGCGCCGCCCGTTGTCGCCGCTCAGGGTGATGCGGCTGTTCTGGATGACCGTGCAGCCGCCGTTTCGCTCTTCTGCCCACAGCCGCACAAAAGCAGCACCGCCATGAGGACAAAGGCCAAAGCTTTTATTTTCACGTTCAAATGTTCTCCTTCTCTGCCGGGGCTTCTTATGCTTATCATACCATAAACCGCAGTCGATGTATAGCCAAAAGAGCCGCTGCCCGCAGAATGCGGCAGCGGCTCTTTTCAGCTTTTCAGTTCAGCCGGGTGTCAGCTCAGGACTGGCAGGCGGTGATGAGGCTCATCTTGTAGACCTCGTCGGCGTTGCAGCCACGGGACAGGTCGTTGATGGGAGCGTTCAGGCCCTGCAGGATGGGGCCGTAGGCAGCGTAGCCGCCCAGACGCTGTGCGATCTTGTAGCCGATGTTGCCGGCCTCGATGCAGGGGAAGATGAAGGTGTTGGCCTGACCGGCGACCTTGCTGCCCTTGCACTTGACCTGTGCGACCTCGGGAGCAACGGCTGCGTCGAACTGCAGCTCGCCGTCAATAGCCAGCTCGGGGGCCATCTCCTGAGCCTTGATGACAGCGTCGTGGCTCAGAGCGACGGTGCCGCCCTTGCCGGAACCCTTGGTGGAGAAGCTCAGGACAGCGACCTTCGGGTCGATGCCGAACAGCTTAGCGGTCTTAGCGGTCTCGACAGCCACCTCAGCCAGCTTGGCAGAAGCAGCGACCTTGACCTCACCGGTAGCCTTATCGAAGGTATCGGTGTAGTCGATGTTGACGGCGCAGTCGCCCATAGCGATGCGCTTCAGGCCCTCTTCGCCGCAGTCACGGTCCAGAATGAAGCAGGAGCTCACCAGATGAGCGCCCTTCTTGGTCTTGACCAGCTGCAGAGCGGGACGGATGGTGTCGGCGGTGGAGTAGGTAGCGCCGCCCAGCAGGCAGTCAGCCTTGCCCATCTTGACCAGCATGGTGCCGAAGTAGTTGGACTTCTTCAGCAGAGCAGTGCACTCCTCTGCGGTCTGCTTGCCCTTGCGCAGCTCGACCATGGTGTTGACCATCTCATCGAAGCCGGCGTAGTTCTCAGGGTCGATGATCTCAGCAGCGGAAATATCAAAATTGCCAGCAGCGGCAGCAGCCTTGCACTCTGCCTCGTTGCCGACCATAACGACGTTCAACACGCCCTCAGTCAGCAGCTTGCTTGCGGCCTCCAGGATGCGAGGGTCATTGCCCTCGGTAAAAACGATCGTCTTGGGGTTTGCCTTCAGCTGGGCTACCAGGGGTGCAAACATATCAGCCATTGTTGATTACCTCCGAAATTACTTTGCAATTATTCCCGGGCATCACAGATATGCCCTTCTTTTTTATTCTAGCACAGAGTCAGAAAACTTCAAGACAAATCTTGAATTTTGTGGTATATTTTAAGGAAGAAATCGTGCGATAATTTGTTAAGAAAATGTCATTTAATTTGTGAGAGGATACCGAACTTATGGATTGGGAAACACTGAAAACCGACTGTCTCGCCTGTCAGCGCTGTCCGCTGCACACCACCCGGCACAACGTGGTGTTCGGGCAGGGCGTAGAGAATGCCGAGGTGCTCTTCGTGGGCGAAGGCCCCGGCCAGAGCGAGGACGAGCAGGGTCTGCCCTTCGTGGGACGCAGCGGCCAGCTGCTGGACAAATACCTCTTCGCCATCGACCTCGACCGTGCCTCCAACTGCTATATCGCCAACATCGTCAAGTGCCGCCCGCCCCAGAACCGCGACCCCCTGCCCGCCGAGAGCGAAGCCTGTATGCCCTGGCTGCGAGAGCAGTTCCGTCTGCTGCGGCCTAAAATCGTCGTCTGCCTGGGCCGCATCGCCGCCCAGCGGATGATACGCGCCGACTTTTCGGTGACGAAGGAGCACGGCACCTTTATTGAGAAGAACGGCATCCTCTTCATGGGGACGTTCCACCCCGCCGCCCTGCTCCGTCAGCCCCAGAACAAGCCGGAGGCTTTCGGCGACTTTGTGGCCCTGCGGGATAAAATACACGAGGTGTGCGAGCATACCTACTGATGGGGGCTAAGCCTCTCCCCTTGGGAGAGGTGTCACCGCAGGTGACGGAGAGGGCAAGCCCGGCGAGATAAGGCCTCTGCACAGCGATGGGCAGTTTCTTTGTCAGAGCCATATTATCGCTGCACCATGCTTCTTTGTCAGCATCCTTGCCCTCTCAGGCGCTTCGCGCCAGCTCCCCCAAAGGGGGAGCCTTTGCCATCACACCCCTCACTTTTTCCTTCACTTTTGCATAACCTAAAAACAAAAGTGAGGTGTTTGAGTATGAATGCTGTACGCAGCAATTCTGTTGATTTCTTTCTGGGCACCACCACCCCCGCCGGGTTCAAGGGCTATTTTGAGCCGCTTCGGCGGGAGCCGGGGATGCAGATGTATCTCATCAAAAGCGGGCCGGGCTGCGGCAAATCGACGCTGATGAAGCGGCTGGCCGTCAAGGCCGAGCAGAAGGGGGAGCCTATCCAGCGCATCCACTGCGCCAGCGACCCCGACAGTCTGGACGGCGTCATCTTTCTCGACAAGCGCGCCGCCATCGTGGACGCCACCGCACCCCATGTCATGGAGCCGGACGCCCCGGGCGCAGAGGAGCAGGTGGTGAGCCTGTACCACACACTGGACGCCGACGCCCTCCACGCCCACGCCGACGAGGTGAAGCGGCTCTTCGCCCAGAACACTGCCCTGCGCAGCCGGGCCGCGCGGTATATCGCGTCCGCCGGGAGCCTGCTGCTGGATAGCCGCCGGGCTGAGGCGTGCAGTGCCAACTTCGAGAAAGTCCGCCGCTACGTCAAGCGGCTCTGCGCCCGGACTCTCCCCCGCCTGCCCGAGGGGGCCTCGGCCAGCGAAGAGCTGCGGCTGCTGTCGGCCATCACGCCGAAAGGGCCGGTCTTCTACCGCGGCACCGTACAGGCGCTGGCCGACCGGTATGTGGTCTTCCATGACGACTACGGCGCCGTCTCCCGCCTGCTTCTCGAGCTCATCCGGGCCGAGGCGCTGGCCCGGGGCTACCACATCATCACCTGCCCCTGCGCCATGCACCCCGACGACAAGATCGACCATCTCTTCATCCCGGCCCTCCGGCTGGCTTTCCTCACCGACAACCGGTGGCACCCGGTGCAGCTGCCCGGCGTGCAGGCCGTCCGGTGTACCCGTTTCGTGGACCGGGAAAATCTGGCGGGCTACCGCGCCCGTCTCCGCTTCAACGAGCGGGCGGCAGCAGAGCTTTTGGAACAGGCCGCCGACCTGATGGCACAGGCCAAAGCCTGCCACGACGAGCTGGAGACTTACTACCGCGCCGCCGTGGACTTCGGCAAGGTGGACGAAGCTGCCGCCCAGTGCGCCGGGATGCTGGGGCTGGCGTAGTTTTTGGGAAAGTTTGTCGTGTGCGAATGCCTCTCCCTTTGGGAGAGGTGGCATCGCTTGCGATGACGGAGAGGGCAAGCACGCTGCCAAAAATCAGCTGTTGTGATAATATCTCTCTGACAAAGAAAGTGCCTATCGCTGTGCGGCGACTCCATCGTGCCGGGCTTGCCCTCTCAGGCGCTCCCGCGCCAGCTCCCCCAAAGGGGGAGCCTTATACAAGATGATGCCATAAAAAAGGAAGTGACCCGCTATGCCTGCTTTTTCGCCTGCCTGTCCGCCAGCTGGTGGAATTTTTGCTCCGCACCGGCAGCATCGACAGTCGCTTTACCGGCTTCGACCGCGCCAACGAGGGCGCACGCATCCACCGCAAGCTCCAAAAGGCCGCAGGCGAAGGCTACGCCGCCGAAGTCTTCCTCTCCGGCGAGCGGGAGGCGGCGGGCATCCCCTTCACCATCGAAGGCCGGGCCGACGGCATCTTCACCGACGAGGCGGGCGTGACGGTCATCGACGAGATAAAGACCACAGCCGTCCCCGCCGACGACATCGCCGAGGACATGAACCCCTGCCACTGGGCGCAGGGAATGGTCTACGGGGCGCTGTATGGCCGTCAGCAGGGGCTGGAAAAGCTGGACGTCCGGCTCACCTACTACCAGATCGACACCGACGACATTCTCCGCTTCGTGCGGCATTTCACCCTTGAAGAGCTGGAAGCGTTTTTGCAGGATCTGCTCGAGCAGTACGCCCCCTGGGCGCAGCGTCAGCTGGCGTGGAAGGAGCAGCGGGGCGTGAGCCTTTCGGCGCTGGATTTCCCCTTCCCGGCCTACCGGCCCGGGCAGAGGGCGCTGGCAGGCGAAGTCTACCGCGCCTGCACTGCCGCGCCGTCTAAAAGCGGCGTCCGGCTCTTCTGTCAGGCCCCCACCGGCATCGGCAAGACCATGAGCGTCCTCTTCCCTGCTCTGCGGGCCATCGGCATCGGCTGCGGCGAGAAGCTGTTCTATCTGACGGCCCGCAACACGACTCAGTCCGCCGCCGAGGATGCCATTGCGCGGCTGCGGGCGTCTGATCCCAAGCTGGCTCTGCGCAGCGTGACCCTGACAGCCAAGGAGAAGGTCTGCCTCCACCCGGATGCCGAGGGCCATCCCGCCTGCCTGCCGGAGCTCTGCCCCTACGCAAACGGCTACTACGACCGGGTGAACACGGCCCTGAAAGCCCTTCTGGACGACGGTACCGGCCGCTTCGACCGGGCCGCGCTGGCCGACGCCGCAAAGCAGTTCACGGTCTGCCCCTTCGAGCTGGGGCTGGATCTGAGCGAGTGGTGCGACGTCATCATCGGCGACTATAACTACCTCTTCGACCCCGTGGTGCATCTGCGGCGGTTCTTCGACAGCGCGGGCGACTGGCTCTTCCTCGTGGATGAGGCCCACAATCTGCCCGAGCGGGCGCGGGCCATGTACTCGGCGCGCTTCTGCAAGAGCAGCCTCACCGAGGCAAAACGCGCACTCGGGCGGGGCAAAAGCACCCTCAAGACCGCTCTGAGCAAGGCCGACAAAGCCTTTTTAGAGGGACGGAAAGCGGTCTCGACCCTCGCGCCCCGCCGGGGCAGCACTGCCGCCGAAGAGGACGACAGCGGCCAGACCTCCCTGCTGGGATCTGCGGAGACGCCCGCCATCGAGCTGCCCGCCGCCGACTACGCTCAGGACGGCACGGTGTTCTGCAAGGAGCTTCCCTCAGCCCTGCTGGCCCCGCTGCGGGCGCTGACGGCTCCCTTGCAGGACTGGCTGGAAGACGATCCCGACGCCGAAGCCCACGCGGCCCTGCTGGATCTCTACTTTGAGGTGCAGGACATCCTGCGGGCGGCGGAACGGTACGACGAGCATTTTGCCGCCCAGCTCACCGCCCGGGGCAGTGACCTTGAATTGCAGCTGCTCTGCCTCGACCCGTCCCCCTTCGTGGACGCAAGCCTTTCGGCAGGGCGGGCGGCGGCGCTGTTCAGCGCGACGCTGACGCCGCCGGGCTACTACCGCACCGTCCTCGGCTGTCCCGAGGCCCGGGCCGTGGCGCTGGAAAGCCCCTTCCCGGCAGAAAACCTCGGGCTCTACTGTCTGCCCTCCATCTCCACCCGCTACCGCCAGCGGGAGGCCAGCATCCGGCCCATCTCGGACGCCCTCGCGGCGCTGGCGTCCAGCCGGGTGGGCAACTATCTGGCCTTCTTCCCCAGCTACGCCTATCTGCAGCAGGTGTGGGAGGACTTCACCGCCCGCTACCCGGACATCGGCACACTGGTACAGGAGAGCGGTCTGGACGACGCCGGGCGGGCGGCGTTCCTCGAGCGGTTTTCGCCCTGCCCGGAGAAGACGCTTCTCGGCTTCGGGGTCATGGGCGGCATCTTCGGCGAGGGCGTGGACCTCGCGGGCGACCGGCTCATCGGCTGCGCCATCGTGGGCGTGGGCCTGCCGCAGGTGAGTCCCCGTCAGGAGATGCTGCGCCGCTACTACGACGCCCAGAACGGGGCGGGCTTCGACTACGCCTACCGCTGGCCCGGGATGAACAAAGTCCTGCAGGCCGCCGGGCGGGTCATCCGGACGCAGGAAGATAAGGGCGTGGTGCTGCTCCTCGACGACCGCTTTGCCCAGAGCGAGTACGCCCGGCTCTTCCCGAAGCATTGGAGGCATCTGGAGTATCTGAGGGATACGGAAGAGTTGAAGAAAAAGCTGGAAGATTTCTGGAAAGGCTGAACCTCTCCGTCACGGCTGACGCCGTGCCACCTCCCCTACCGAGGGGAGGCTTTGGCATTCCGTAAAGCTTTCCCTCTTCGCCAGAGGCTCCCCTACTAGGGGAGCTGTCGAACGAAGTGAGACTGAGAGGTTGTACTAAGACGGGCCTGCCCTCTGTAGCAAGGCCCGCCCTTTTGCGCCATATTGCGCCTCAAGCGTCCAGCTCAGAGCTGCCCGGCCTGCCAAGGGCTCCCCTCGGCAGGGGCAACAACGACGACCGCCGCCAGTGACGGAAACAGGGAGTCGTTGTTGGGGCAGCGGCCAGCAAGACGCAAGCAAAGCGCAGCGGATGCTGGGTGCCGCAACCCGGCCTTGTCTGCGAAGCAGACTGAGAGGTTTTTCCCACACAAAAAAGAGGCAGACTCGCATCTGCCTCTTTTTCCATGCACTTATCGCTTTGCTTTCGCCGTCTTTTTCCGCATGATGTCCCACGAGGGCATCTGGCTGCGCAGGGTATCCCACGCCGTCATCCGGACGCTCGTCCGGGTGCGCAGACCTTCGAAAGCCTCATCGAGGTACTGCATCTCAGCCACAGCATGCATCGCGTGGTCGGAGACGCAGAGACGGCCCAGCGGGGTCTTACAGAGCGCCAGGACCATGGCGTTCATCTTCCGGCGGCCGGGCGTACCGGCACGGTAGCAGTCGGTGTTCTCCTTGTCGTCCACGGGGATGTGGGCGGCTTTCAGCATCTCGCAGGCCTCCCACGCGGCGTCGAGGACCAGGCCACGCTGCTCCTTTGTCGCCTTGGAGAGGTCGCCGCTGCAGGCGTAGCAGAGATAGCAGGCCGGCAGGATGAGGGCGAGGTGGCACTTGAGCCATCCGTCCATGTCGCTGACGAAGGTCAGCTTGTACTTTGCGCCCTCGAAAGCCGTCTTGACCCGGTAGCGGAAGACGCCCGAAAGGGGCGCGGTAGCCCCGCCGATGGTCATACCCACGCCGACATGGGCGCTGACGACCTTATCCACATCCCGGTGGCCGCCGCTGCTCTGGAAGCCGAAGGCGATCTTATCCGCCGGGCGCTGCATAGCCTGCATGATCTCCACGGCGTGGGGGTCATTGCCCACGAAGACGAAGTATTCGCTCCTGTTCTGCTTGAGGATGGGCAGCACGTCGGGCAGCTGCCCGGCCTGCATCGTCACGAAAACGAGGTCGTAGCAGTCGTCCGGGGCCAGCGTGTCGATGGTGGCCACCCGATCCACCGTGGTGCGGCACTGCGCCCAGTGGCGGATGACGAGGCCCCTTTGGTCGAGCCTCTCCTTCCACTCGCCCCGCGCCAGCATGGTGACGACATTCTTTTTGTTCTGCAGCAGACGGTGGGCCAGCTCACAGCCCTGCACGCCTGCACCATAGACCAGTATCCTCATCTCTGCCTGCCTCCTTATATAGGCCCCACCCCGGGGCCGGAAGTCATCAGTGCTTCAAAAACGAGAAGAAGCCCTTCTTCTCATACGGCTTTTCCTCTGCGCCGGTCACGGTATAGCCCGTGTCGGCAATGGCAGCCTTCAGGGCCTCGATGTCCAGCGGCTGGACCGAGACGATGACCGTCTCTCCCTTCGTGTGGGAGGAAGTCACCTTCTCCACCTGCGCAGTCTTGCGCACCACCTCGTTGACATGGCTCTCGCACATGCCGCACATCATGCCGTCTACTTTCAGCGTCGTCTGAACCATTGGTCAGCACCTCCTAAAAATCGTTATCCACTGGGCAGACTGCACAAGCCGCCCGTGTGTTTTTCGTCATTTTGTTAGTTTTGCCTAACTTTTTATGGGAAACAAAAGGCCGTCGGCCCCGCGCACCCCTCCGCGCCCGAGACAAAAGACCCTGTTTTTTCTGTTTCCGTCTTCATCATACCACACCGGTATGGTAATTGCAAGTGCCGGTTCCTCACAGTACACGGGTGTGGTATATTTCTCCCGTCTCTACGTCTTTCCAGTAGAAGACGCCGTTTTCCAGGATCATATAGCTGTGGGGACTGTTTTCCTTCGGGATGCTCAGGGAGCCGGGGTTGAGGCAGACGTTCCTCTGCCCGAACTCCGTCCACGCCGGGACGTGGGTGTGGCCGTGGAGCAGGATGTCCCCTTCGGCCAGCGGCGGCGGGTTCTTTCCATTATAGATATGCCCGTGGGTGGCATAAATGAGCTTTTCGCCCGCCGGGAGGATGCAGTAATCCGCCATCACCGGGAGATCCAGCACCATCTGGTCCACCTCGGCCTCGCAGTTGCCCCGGACGCAGCAGAGTTTGTTTTTCAGGCCGTTCAGCATCGGGATGACCTCTTTCGGCGCGTAGTCCCGGGGCAGGTCGTTCCGGGGGCCGTGGTAAAGCAGGTCGCCCAGCATCAGCAGCCGGTCAGCCCCCTCCCGCTCAAAGGCCTCCACCATCTTTTTGCAGTAGTAAGCCGACCCGTGCAGGTCGGACGCGATCATCCATTTCATGGCGCTTTTCCTCCGTTTCTGTCTGGCTTTATTGTATCACGAAATGGCCGCTTGAAAAGCCTTTTGTGAAAAGTCATACTTTTCACTTGACAATCCACCCGTTTCGTGGTATCCTATCGCAGGCCGGTCAGAAAGGCACCTCCCGTGCTGCCCTTTCCGGCCCGCATCCCGGTGCCGTCCGGCGGCGTCCCGTAACGCCGCTTTTGCGATGCACCGTATTTCTCAGCACTTCAATAAAACCCGTGTGGATTTTTACAGCATAGATGTTTGCTACTTTTCGCCACACAATGGCCCGCTTCAAGCCGCCGTTGTGTGGCTTTTCTTGTGCGGAAATTTCAGGAAAGGAAGCTTTTTCCCCATGAACGATACTTTTATGAAGACGAAGCCGGTGTTCCCGCTGCTGGTGTCGATGGCTCTGCCCAACGTCATCTCCATGCTGGTGAACTCGCTGTACAACATCGTGGACAGCCTCTTCGTGGCCCAGATCAACGAGCAGGCCATGACGGCCCTCTCCCTCGTGTTCCCCATCCAGAACTTCGTGAACGCCGTCGCCATCGGCTTCGGCATAGGCATCAACGCCCTTGTCGCCCTCTACCGGGGCGCAGGCGACCACGACAGAGCGGACACCGCCGCCACCCACGGCATGGCCCTCTCGGTGCTCCACGGCATCCTCTGCACGCTGGCAGCTACCGCTGTCATGCCCGGCTTCCTGGCCCGGTTCACCGCCGACGGCACCATCGTCTCTATGGGCGTGACCTACTCCACCATCGTCTTCCTGTTCGCTACCGTGAACATGGCCAGCCTCGCCTTTGAGAAGCTCTTTCAGGCCGTGGGCCGGATGAAGCTCACCATGATCGCCCTCATCTCGGGCTGTGTCTGCAACATCCTGCTGGACCCCGTCCTCATCTTCGGCCTTGGCCCGGTGCCTGCCATGGGCATTGCCGGCGCGGCGCTGGCTACCGGCATCGGACAGGCCGTCGCTCTCGTCATCTACCTCGTGGTCTACAGCACCACCGAGTCGCCCGTCCATCTGCGCCGGAAGGCCCTGCGGCCTGACCTCTCTCTCGAAGGCCGTCTCTACGCCATCGGTGTGCCTGCCATCCTGAATCTGGCCCTGCCCTCCCTGCTGGTCACCTTCCTCAACGGCCTGCTGGCGGCCTTCTCCGAAAGCTATGTGGTGGTGCTGGGCATCTACTATAAGCTCCAGACTTTCCTCTATCTGCCCGCCAACGGCATCGTGCAGGGAATGCGCCCCCTCATCGGCTACAACTACGGTGCAAAAGAGCACGCCCGGGTGGCAAAGCTCTACCAGCTCACCCTCGGCATGAGCGCCGTCATCATGGCGGCAGGCACCGTCATCTGTATGGCCGCTTCCGCGCCCCTCATCGGCCTGTTCTCCTCCAACCCCGAGACCATCGCCATCGGCCAGACCGCCCTGCGCATCATCTGCCTCGGCTTTGTGGTGTCGGCGGTGTCCACCACCTCTTCCGGCGCGCTGGAAGGTCTGGGCAAGGGTGCGGCCTCGCTGGTCATCTCCCTCTGCCGGTACGTCATCTTCATCATGCCGCTGGCGTGGCTGCTCTGCCGCCAGCTCGGCCCCACCGGCGTCTGGCACGCCTTCTGGGTCACGGAAGTGCTGTCGGCTGTCATCGCCTTTGCGGTGTATCGGAAGAGCGTTGTTAAGAAGTAACCTGCCCATAGGCGAAAGCCTCTCCCTTTGGGAGAGGTGGCTGCGAAGCAGCCGGAGAGGGCAAGCCCGTTTTCCAAGAGAATCCACACAGCGATAAGCATTGGCTTTTGTCAGAGCGATGCCATCGCCGTGTCTGCGCTTTTCCGTCAGCATCCTTGCCCTCTCAGTCGCTGACGCGCCAGCTCCCCCAAAGGGAGAGCCACTGGCGAGCCGGTCAAGCTTCGTCTGGCCGAGCAAAGCTTAATTTATCGTAAACAGTAGTGCCCTGCTACAGAGGGCAGCAGCTGCGGAACAACGGTTCCTTGTCAAGCTGTTGCTAATCTCGGCAGCAAGGCACTATCTTTTACGCCATATTGAACTTCCGGCGGGCAGCTCAGAGCTGTCCGACATGCCAAAGGCTCCCCCTCTGGGGGAGCTGTCACGCCTACGGCGTGACTGAGAGGGCTACTCTTCCGGCACCAGCGCACACACCAGCCGCACCATCCACGGCAAAAACGGCAGCCAGAGCAGGGCGCAGCAGACGTTGAAGGCGGTGTGGGCGTTGGCGATCTGCCGGGAAATGACTTCCAGCTCCGGGCCTTTGGGGGAGATAAGCTCCACCAGCCGGACGAACCAGGGCAGCAGCACCGCCGCCAGCAGGCTCCCGCTGAGGTTGAAGCAGCTGTGGGCCAGCGCGGCGCGGGCGGCGTTCTTTCCCTGCCCGATGCAGGCCAGCAGGGCCGTGACCGTCGTGCCGATGTTGTCGCCCAGAAGGACAGGCACCGCCCCGGCAAGGCCCAGCACGCTGTGGATGCCGTCCGGCCCGGCCTGCCGGGCCACGTTCTGTAGCAGCGCGATGGTGGCCGAACTGCTCTGCACCACCATGGTCATGGAGAGGCCCAGCAGGATGCCCAGAAGCGGCGACTCCTTCACCCGGGTCATCCAGTCGAGAAAGACCGTCTGCCCGGCCAGCGGCTGCAGCGCCCGGCCCAAAATGTCGATGCCCTCGAAAAGCAGCCCGAAGGAGAACACCGCCTCTCCCACGGCCTGCCAGCGGGGCCTGCGGGCCGCAAAGTCGAGAAGGAAGCCCAGAAACAGCACCGGGTACACCAGTGTCTGGACATCGAAGGCGATGAGCTGGGCCGTCATGGTGGTGCCGATGTTGATGCCGTAGATGACGGCCACCGCCCGGGGCAGTTCCAGCAGCCCGGCGCTGACAAAGCCGATAACCATTACCGTCGCCGCAGAGCTGCTTTGGAGCACTGCCGTCACGGCCAGCCCGGTGAGGACGCCCAGCAGCGGCGTGGCCGTCAGCCGGGCCAGCAGCCGCTTCATGGCGTCGCCCGCCGCCCTCTGCAGGGCACGGCTCATCCTGTCCATCCCGTAGAGGAACATCGCCAGCCCGCCGAACAGCGCAAAGAGCATCTCCATCCCCTGCTCCATCCGCACACCCCCTTGTCCGTCAGTGTATGAGGGGTGGACGGGCGGTATGACGGGAAGGCTTCTTCTCTGTGCGACCTCTCAGTCTCGCTTTCGCTCGACAGCTCCCCTACCGAGGGGAGGTGGCAGCGCGTTAGCGCTGACGGAGAGGTTTCTTCCAGCAGTCTGATTTTTGATAAGGGCAAAGCGCTCCGACTCAGATCACAGCTGGCTCTTGTACAGCTCCACGATCTCATCCACGCTGGTGTCGCGGGGGTTGCCGGGACGGCAGGCGTCCGCATAAGCGGACTCGGCGAGGAACCGGATATCCTCTTCCTTCAGGATGCCGTTCAGGTTTGCGGGGATGCCCACGTCAGCGCTCAGCTGCTTGACAGCGGCGATGGTGGCATCTGCGGCCTCGGCGTCGTTCATCTCGTCGATGCCCTTCACGCCCATAGCCTTGCCGACGGCACGATAGCGCTCACCGGCGACGGTCTTGTTGTACTCCAGACCGACGGGCAGCAGGATAGCGCAGGCCACGCCGTGGGGGGTGTCATACAGAGCGGACAGGCCGTGTGCCATGGAGTGGACGATGCCCAGACCCACGTTGGAGAAGCCCATGCCGGCGATGTACTGGCCCAGAGCCATACCCTCGCGGCCTTCCGGAGTATTCTGGACAGCGCCGCGCAGGTTCTCACTGATGAGCTTGATGGCTTCCAGATGGAACATATCGGAGATGGTGCAGTGGCCCTTGGTGATGTAGCCCTCGATGGCGTGGGTCAGAGCGTCCATGCCGGTGGCGGCAGTCAGGCCCTTGGGCATGGAGGCCATCATATCGGGGTCTACCACAGCAATCTCGGGGATGTCGTTGGTATCGACGCAGACGAACTTGCGCTTCTTCTCGACATCGGTGATGACGTAGTTGATGGTGACTTCAGCGGCAGTACCGGCGGTGGTGGGGACAGCGATGGTAAAGACGGCGTGCTTCTTGGTGGGAGCGACGCCTTCCAGAGAGCGCACATCGGCAAACTCGGGGTTGTTGATGATGATGCCGATGGCCTTTGCGGTGTCCATGGAAGAACCGCCGCCGATGGTCACGATGCAGTCAGCCTCTGCGGCCTTGAAAGCGGCCACGCCGTCCTGCACATTGGCGATGGTGGGGTTGGGCTTGATCTCGCTGTAGACGGTGTAGGCGAAGCCTGCAGCGTCCAGCAGGTCGGTGACCTTCTTGGTGACGCCGAACTTGAGAAGGTCGGGGTCAGAGCAGACGAAAGCCTTCTTGTAGCCGCGGGCGGTCAGCTCGGGAACGATGTTCTCGATGGCGCCGTGGCCATGATAAGAAATAGTATTCAGAACGATACGATCAGCCATTGGTAAAACCTCCTGATTTTGCGCCCCGCCGGGCGGCGGGTACGACTCTCTTTGCTTTTACTTTACCACATTGTTAAAAAAGATGCAATGTCATTTTCTTGTGATTTTCATGAATTTTTTATACTATTTTGATTTTTTGCAGAGAAAGTAGACAAAACTGTAGGTTTATTGACAGCAAAGCGCCCTCCGGCGCGGGCCGGAGGGCGCTTTGAATGATTCTTTACTTTCCTGCGCCCTCGCCCGCGAAGAACTCCTTCGTGAGCTTTGCCACCGTGCCGGACAGCAGGAGCAGGGCCATGAGGTTCGGAATGCTCATCAGTCCGTTGAAGGTGTCGGCGATGCTCCACAGCAGGCCCAGATCCACCGTCGCGCCCAGAATGGACACGAAGGAGTAGACCACGAGGAAGGGGCCGACCACCTTGTCGGTGTGGAACAGGAACTCGATGCACCGGGAGCCGTAGAGACCCCAGCCGATGATGGTGGAGAACGCAAAGCTGCAGAGCGCCACCGCCGTAAAGATGGACGACCAGCCGCCGTAGGTGGCCGTGAAGCCGGAGATGGTCAGCTCTGCGCCCGCCGCACTGCCGTAGCCCACCGGCACGCCGCTGCACAGGATGACCATGGCGGTCAGGGTGCAGATGACGATGGTATCAGCGAAGACCTCGAAGATGCCGAACATCCCCTGCTTGACGGGCTTGCGGGTGTCGGCGCAGGCGTGAGCGATGGAGCCGGTGCCGAGGCCGGCCTCATTGGAGAAGATGCCGCGGGAAACGCCCTTCTGCATACTGAGGAAGATGCTGCCGATGGCACCGCCGGTGAAGGCCTGCGGGTCGAATGCACCGCCGACGATGGAGGCCAGCACCGCCGGGAAGCGCCGGTAGTTGATGACTACGACACCCAGCGCCAGCACGACGTAGAACAGCGCCATGAACGGCACCAGCTTTTCGGTGACACTGCCGATGCGCTTGACGCCGCCCAGCAGCACCATGGCCACCATCATGGCCACCACCACGCCCACGACGAGGTTGACCGTGGGCAGGATGCTGTTCAGGCTGCTGCCGTAGGCCAGCAGGGCCGAGTCGATGGCTGTGACGATGGTGTTGACCTGGGTGGCGTTGCCGGTGCCGAAGACCGTCAGCACGCCGAACAGCGAGTACAGCACCGCGAGGAACTGCCACCGGCTGCCGAGGCCGTTTTTAATATAGTACATGGGGCCGCCCACCAGCTCGCCGTTTTTGTTCCGCTCGCGGAAATGCACGGCCAGCGTCACTTCGGAGAATTTGGTACACATGCCCAGCAGAGCCGAGCACCACATCCAGAACACCGCACCCGGCCCGCCGATGGCGATCGCGCCCGCCACGCCGGCGATGTTGCCGGTGCCGACGGTAGCAGCCAGCGCCGTACACACTGCCTGGAACGGAGTCATCGCGCCGTCGGAGGCGTCCTTTTTGCGGAAGATGCGGCCAATGATTGTTTTGATGGCATAGGGGAATTTCCGGAGCTGCAAAAAGCCTGTCCGCACACTGAGCAGCAGGCCCACGCCGATGATGCAGACCATCGCCGGGATGCCCCAGATAAAGCTGTTGACCGCCTGATTGACGGCTGTGATGGTTTCGAGCATACTTTTACGCCTTTCTTTTTCACTTTGACACAACGAAAATTATTTTATCGTATTTTAAGCGGCCTGTCAATTTACTTTGAACGTGAAATCTGCACGTCCCGGCTGAAAGTTTGTTAAAATAGCTTCACCTTTATTTTCTCTGTTTCTTTGCCGCTTTTTTGCCCGTCAAAGCCCTACACAAACCGCGCGGGTTGTGCTATGATAAGGGTGAAATTTCGGTTTGGCACTGCCAACCGCAAGGAGATGTCATGGATGTCTGAAACGTCTGCTCTGATGGATACGCTGCGGCAGGAAGGGGTCTCCCCCGACCTGCTGCGCGCTGTGGAAGAATACCGTACCGCCCACCCGCTGGCGGAGGCCCTGCGCCCCCGCATCCCCTCCCCTGCCTTCGTCTACTACGGCAGAGAGGTGTGGGAGCAGGCGCTGGCCGCCCTGCTCTGCGGCGAAAACCTGCTGCTGGCGGGCGGCAAGGCCACCGGCAAGAACGTGCTGGCCGAAAACCTCGCCGCCGCCTTCGGACGCCCCGCGTGGGACATCTCGTTCCACGTCAATATGGACGCGGCGTCCCTCATCGGCATGGACACCTTCGAGGGCGGACAGGTCAAATTCCGGCCCGGCCCGGTCTACCGCTGCGCCCAGAGCGGCGGCTTCGGCGTTCTGGACGAGATCAACATGGCCAAAAACGAGGCGCTGGCCGTCCTGCACGCGGTGCTGGATTTCCGCCGCGCCATCGATGTGCCGGGCTACGAGCGCATCCCGCTGGCCGAGGAGACCCGCTTCATCGCCACCATGAACTACGGCTACGCCGGCACCCGTGAGCTGAACGAGGCCCTCACCTCCCGCTTCGTGGTCATCCAGATGCCCACCATCACCGAGGAGAACCTCGAAAAGCTCCTGCGCACCCAGTTCCCCGATTTGAACAGCAAGTACGTCCGGCAGTTCGCCCTGCTCTTCCTCGATCTGCAGAAAAAGTGCGACAGCGCGGAAATTTCCACCAAAGCTCTCGACCTGCGCGGTATGCTGGACGCCCTGCGCCTGATGCGCCGGGGCGTCGCTGCCGGGGCTGCGCTGGACATGGGCATCACCAACAAAGCCTTCGACTCCTACGAACAGGGCCTCATCCGGGACGCCATTGCCGCCCGCATCCCGGCCCAGCTCACCGCCGCAAAGCTCTTCGATTAAAAAAAAGGGGCGTTTTTATGGAAGCGCAGAGCTACACCGCCGAAGAGCGGCGGGCCGCCAATCAGGTGTGGGCAGCGGCAGGAGCTTACGGCTTCGAGCCGCTGTTCCTCGCCCGGAACACCGACGGCACCATTGATTTTTACATGAACTGCGTCGTGGGGCTGGTCCACAAATACTACGGCGACGAGCTGGTGCGCAGCCTCTTTGACGCATGGGAGGGCGACATCCGGCAGACCATGCTGGACGATCTGACCTGGCTCTACCTCGAGAGCGCGGTCTACGCGCTGGAACTGCCCCGCCGCCCGGTGCTTTCGGCCCTCCGCCGCGCCCATGCGGACTACTTTTTCGGCATCCAGTACAAGCTCTCGCGGCAGGAGTGGATGGCGAAGAACCAGCTGGTCTACTCCATGCAGGCCGCGCGCTGGCGGGCTGTGCAGGGGCGCACGCCGCCGGTCATGACCCCCTACGAAAAGGCTCTCGACGCCGCCCTCAGTCCCGAGATGCCCCCGAAGCCGGACGAGCTGAAAGCCGCACTGCTGGCCGTCTACGCCAAATTCGAGCTGTTCAACGGCACGGTGCATCAGAAGGCCGGGCTGCATCTCCATCTGGACGGTCTGCTGGCGTCCCTCATGACCCGCACCATGCCCACCCAGATGATAAAGACCGACCGGGTCACGGTGGAGCATTCCGGCGCGGTGGACGCCTCCGGCAGCGGCATCCATGCCGACAAGCGGCTGGCCCACATCACCCTGCGCCAGCGCGCCGAGGAAGACCGCGCCTACATCGAGAGCTGCTTTGGCCGGTCGCTCTATCCGCCCGAACGGCTGCGGAAGGCCGAGCAGGAGCTTTGCACCGGGGAGCATCTGGGCTGTCACCTCTGGTTTGCCTCCGGCGTCCCCAGCCCGGAGCAGGCCCCTACCCCCGAGGCAAAGCACCTGGCCGAACAGGCCCAGCTTCAGGCTGAGCGGAACCGGGCGTACGATTCGAAAAATCTCGAGCTTCACCGCAGTGTCGTGCTGCGGCTGACCGAGCAGATCCGCAACTGCATCCTCGTCCACCAGCAGCCCAACGCCCGGGTCGCCCGCAGCGGAAACCTCGACCCGGAGCGGGTCTGGCGCACCGTCATGGACGACGGCCGGGTGTTCCGCTGTGCGGAGGAAGAGAACCACCCGTCCTTCACCGTTGACCTGCTGCTGGATGCTTCGGCTTCCCGCCTCCACTGTCAGGAGGTCATCGCGGCGCAGGGGTCTATCCTCGCCCAGAGCCTCGCGGCCTGCGGCATCCCGGTGCGGGTGAGCTGCTTTTCCAGCCTGCGGGGCTACACCGTCCTGCGGGTGCTCAAGGGCTTCAAGGAGAAGAGCTTACAGGGCATCTGCCAGTATTTCGCCTCGGGCTGGAACCGGGACGGTCTGGCTCTGCGGGCAGCAGGCGACCTCATCGACTTCGACCCCGGCCCCGCCGCGCGGCATCTGCTCATTCTCCTGACGGACGCCTCCCCCAACGACAGCCGCCGCATCCCACCCTCTCCCGATGACCCGCTGGGCCGCGACTACGGCGGCAGCGCGGGCGTGGAGGACGCCGCCGCCGAGGTCCGGGCGCTGCAGCGGAAGGGTCTGCGGGTCTCCGCCGTCTTTATGGGCGAAGACGCCAGCGCCGCCGACGCCTCCCGCATCTACGGCAAAAACATGGCCCGCATCCGGGGCATGGACCAGCTGGCCCGGGCCGCAGGCCGACTCATCCAGAACGAGATACGGGAGCTGGGCGACTGAATCATAATAATGTACGGGGCCGCTGTGCAGTTGTATCTGCTGCCAGCGGCCCCGTATTTTTGTTGTCACTCACAACCATCTTGTTTTGCGTCGTGGAAGAATCAAAAAGTTTTTTGGTTTATTTGCAAACTTATAGTTGTATTCTGGCGCAATTTATGATATACTACAACCAACAAAGGGCCGCACACCTACACACCACCCCGCGCCCACAGGAAGGAGAACCGCTATGGATGCCGCACGTTATTTTGAAGAGATGCATCTTGCCATGTCCAGCCAGAAGCCTGCGTACCGCCTTGTGCTCAGCGTCAAGGTCCAAGACCTCGGAGGCGCAGACGCTTATCTCGAGCTGCGGCAGGAGCCGGTCAGCGGCAAGGCCCGGGTGTTCTATTCCACGATGGGACGTCAGAAGCTGAACTTCCAGCTCGTCCGCAAAGGGTGGCAGAGCTGCCACAACGACTCGGGCGAGCTGACGGGGCGTTTCCCCGCCACCGCCGACGGTCTGCTGGCCCAGACGGATTTCTCTGCTTTTGTCCGGGACGACGCCCTCGACAGCGGCCGGATGGCGCGCATTCTGGACGTTCTGGCCCATACTGCCGGTGGTTGTGGAACGGTCTCCCCCTCTGCTGCCCGGGAGGGTGCGCTCATCACGGTGGAGCGGTTCGTGGGCCGTCCCGCCCATTGGAGCTATTGGAGCACCCGCGCCGCAGAGCAGCTGAACATCGCGGCCATCCTCTGCTGGCTGGGCGACTACCTCGCCGGGGCCGAGCGCCGCACCCTGCAAAGCTGCCCGGAGGCCATGCAGCTTGCCGCCGCATGGCAGGCCGCGCTTTTCGCTCCCCTGCCCCAGACGGCTCAGCGGCCTCAGCCTGTACAGTCCCGGCCCGTCCGCCGTGCGCCTGCCGTCGAGAACAAACGCTGGCAGAGCATCCTCGCCGTGCTGGCGACGGTGTAACAGAAAGGCCTCCCGCATTGGGAGGCCCATCGCCGTATCCGGCGCGCATTCGTTCATATTTTCAGTTTCGAGAAATCGGTGCAGAGATATTCATAAAGCTTGTCAACGGCCTGAAATCCCATCTTCGCATACAGTTCCTTCGGTGTATCCTCGGAGTCAGCGTGAAGATACAGGATCTCTCCGCGCTCCTGCGCCTTTTCGGCAATATGCTTCATCAGGGTCATGGCGATGTACTGGTGCCGGAAATCCTCGTCCACCAGCAGGCCGTCCATGCAGACATACCCATCGGATGCGAAAATATAGCAATCACCCACCAGCTTCCCGCCCAGATACGCGCCAAGGTAGGTCAGCTTTTCCCGGAGGTTCCGGTTGTTCCGCACGGTAAAATCATCTCCGTACAACGGGCCGTAGTATTTCAGTTCGTGCTGTTCCAGTTGGTCAAAGTCCGGGGTTTTGATCGAGACTTCCGGATTCGCTTTCCAGCCGCTGATGTCTGTTCCCTTCGGCAGAACCATCGTCAGGGTCTCTTCGCACTCCATGCCGAATGCATCGGCCAGCGGCTCGTACCCTTCCAGCTTGAGGAAGGTGTCTCCCCGCGCTTTCTGATAAGCCAGCGCGGCCCGGAGCTCGTCCTCCGTGGGCTGGCCGGAATAACAGAACGCATTGTGGTCGTATTTATCGCGCAGTTCATTGTCTTCCCGCTTGGTCAGATGCTCTGAAAAGGCGTGAAAGGTCGAAAACAGCCGATAAAATTTTTCATCGGTCTTTCTTGTAGGTATCATTGTGTTTCTCCAAAATTTGCCGCTCACTTCCACCCCCGGGCCGAGGGGTCGAGCATCTCGGCGGCAGAGTAGATGAGGGCATTGCAGATGGCCGCAGCGACATTGCTGCCGCCCTTGCGGCCCATCGCCACGATGGCCGGTACATCATGCTTTTCGCAGACGGCGAAGAGCCGCTCTTTGCTCTCCACCACGTTCACAAAGCCCACCGGCACACCGATGACCAGTGCGGGCCGCAGGCCGTTTTCGATCTGTTCTGCGATCGTCAGCAGAGCCGTGGGCGCGTTGCCGACGGCGAGGATGGCCCCGGGATGCTCCTGCGCTGCCTTTTTCATCGCTGCGACGGCCCGGGTGGTGCCAGCCTCTTTGGCGGCGGCGGCCACCTCGGGGTCAGCCATATAACAGCAGGCCGTGCCGCCCAGCTTCGCCAGACCGGGCTTGGTGATGCCAGCCAGCGCCATATTCGTATCGGTCACGATGACAGCCCCGGCGTGGAGGGCCTTGACGGCCTGCTCCACCGCGCAGGGGGTGAAGTGGAGATTCCGCGCATAGTCGAAGTCGGCGGTGGTGTGGATGACCCGCTTGACCACGGCTTCGTGCTCGGGCGGCGGGGTCAGGCCCATCATTTCCAGCTCTTCGGTGATGATGTGGAAGCTCGTCCGCTCAATGTCGGCAGGTAAATGATGCTGCGGCGTCAATATTCTATCCCCTTTCGTGCTTTTATCCCCTTCTGGTAGGGGTGGCGGTGGCATTTCATCTCGGTGGAGTAGTCGGCGGCGTCCAGCATCCACTGGGGCGGCGTGTGGGCCGTCAGGACGCACTCACACCCAGCAGGCCGCTCCAGAACGGCCTTTTTTAATAGATCGACGTCCACCATATCCAGCTCTTCGGCGCTCCCGGCTTCGTCCAGTATCAGCAGGTCGGCAGGCTGTGCCATGGCAGCGGCGAGGTTCTGGTTTTGCAGTTCCCGGGTCGCGGCCTTTTCCTCCGGCGTCATCTGAAAGACGAATTTCTGCCCGGCCTTTCCCCGGTAGATCTCCGCGCCAAGCTGGGCCAGAAGCGGTATCTCGCCGCTGTTCCCGCCCTTCAAAAACTGGACGATGACCACCCGCTTCCCGGACCCCAGCGCACGGAGCGCAAGACCCATAGCGGCGGTGGTCTTCCCCTTTCCGTCGCCCCAGTACAGATGCAAAAGTCCCTGTTCCATTCAGTGCTTCTCCATTCCCATCGCGGCATACACCGCATCCATATCCAGCGCCCCGCGCACACCGTCGGCCAGGATGTCGAACTGCTGGCGGCGGTACTCTTCCATCGGGATGAGGGCTGCGTCGGAGGGGTCGATGCCCTTCCGGCGGCAGAGCCAGCCCGCCAGCGCCTCGGTGAGCGTACCGGTGTCGAACAGACCGTGGAGGTAGGTGCCGAACACATTGCCCTGCACACAGCCCTCCCGGCCTCCGTCGGGGTAGTGGGCGAAGGGTTCGCCCTCCGCCTCGGTCACGCCGGTGTGGATCTCGTAGCCTTCCAGCTCTGCACCCGCAAAGGGGGCGGCGGCGACGGTCGCTTTGACCTGTGCGCGGCGCTTCTGCTCGCTGAACACGGTCCGGGTAGGCAGCAGACCCAGCCCCCGCAGAGTCTGCGGCCGGCCGCTCTCGCTGCCGGTGGGATCGTCGAGGGTCTGGCCCAGCATCTGGTAGCCGCCGCAGACGCCCAGCACCGGTGTGCCTTTCGCGGCCAGCTTGAGCAGAGCCGTTTCCAGCCCGCACTGCCGCAGCCAGAGCAGGTCGTCCACCGTGTTTTTCGTCCCCGGCAGCAGGATGAGGTCGGGTGCGCCCAGTTCGTGGGCGTTCGAAACATACCGCACACCCAGCAGCGGGTGCTGTTCCAGCGGCATGAAGTCCGTAAAATTGGACAGATGCGGCAGACGGATGATCGCCGCGTCCAGCGGCTTTTTGCCGTCCCGCATCTCGAGGCGCTGGCTCAGGGAGTCCTCGTCCTCGATGTCCACCTTCAGGTACGGCACGACGCCCACCACGGGCAGATGGGTCTTTTCTTCCAGCATCGAAAGGCCGGGGCGAAGAATCTCCACGTCGCCACGGAATTTATTGATGACAAGTCCCTTGATGCGCCGGCGTTCTTTTTCTTCCAGCAGCTCCACCGTGCCGTATAGCTGGGCGAACACGCCGCCCCGGTCGATGTCGCCCACCAGAAGCACCGGCGCGTCCACCATCTCGGCGAGGCCCATGTTCACGATGTCCTCGCTCTTGAGGTTGATCTCTGCCGGGCTGCCCGCGCCCTCGATGACGATGACGTCAGCCTCCTCGGCGAGGCTGTTATATGCCTTCAGGATGTCCGGCACCAGCTGCCGTTTCGTGCGGAAATACTCCGACGCTTTCATCTGGCCCCGCACCTCGCCGTTGACGATGACCTGACTGCCCACGTCACTGCTGGGCTTCAGGAGGATGGGGTTCATCCGCACGTCCGGCTCGACACCGGCGGCCTGCGCCTGCACCACCTGCGCCCGGCCCATCTCAAGGCCGTCTTTGGTGACGAAGCTGTTCAGGGCCATGTTCTGGCTCTTGAACGGCACGGCGCGCAGGCCGTCCTGCGCAAAAATGCGGCAGAGCGCCGCGCAGAGCAGACTTTTGCCTGCACCGCTCATCGTACCCTGCACCATGATGCATTTTGCCCTGCTCATCCCAGCACCTCTTTCATAAGTTCCAGCAGCCGGGCGTTCTCGGGGGCCGTGCGCACCGCCGTGCGGTACCACTCCGGCCCGAGGCCCGGATAATTCGCGCAGCTGCGCACCTGTGTTCCCAGAGGGCGAAGCCTTTCGTTCAGGTCGGCGGGCGCGCGGAAGAGCAGATAGTTCGCCTTTCCATCGATGATCCGCAGGCCCAGCGCCCGCAGGCCCGCCGTCAGAACGGGCCGCTGCCGGGCGATGAGCGCGCGCACCTCGTCCACATAAGCGGTCTCTTTCAGGGCTGCGACGCCTGCCGCCTGCGCCAGACTGGACACGGCCCACGGCTGGCCCGTTGTCTGCATTTTTTCCAGAAGCATTTCGTCGCCGCAGAGGCAGTAACCCAGCCGGACGCCGGCCATGCCGTAGAGCTTGGTGAAAGCTTTCAGGATGACGAGGTCCCCACTTTCCAGCAGAGGCTTCGCGGTCCACCCGTCGGCGTCGGGCAGAAAGTCCAGAAAGCACTCATCTACGGCCAAAATCGTGTGGCACTCCCCGCACCGGCGCAGCAGCTTTTTCACCAGTTCGGGTGAGGCCAGCTGCCCCGTCGGGTTGTTCGGCTGGCAGAGGAACACCATGTCGATGCTCTCGTCCACGGCGTCCACGAGGGCGTCCGTCGGGGCGAAATCATTCGCTTCATCGAGGAAGAAGCGTTTCACTTCGCACCCCACCGTATCCAATGCAGAGGCGTACTCGGCAAAAGTCGGGGCTGTCACCAGCGCCTTATGGGGCTTTACGGCCCAGACCAGCCGGAAGATGAGGTCCGCCGCGCCGTTGCCGCAGAGGATACGCTCCTGCGGCACACCCTCGGCCAGGCTCAGCGCCGCCCGCAGGGTACGGCAGAGGGGGTCGGGGTAGCGGTCGGCCAGAGGCAGTGCATCCCGGATGGCCTGCGCCACCCCTTCGGGCAGACCGAGGGGGCTGACGTTCGCCGAAAAATCCAGCGCGTCGCGGCCAAAGCGTTCGCGGTAGCCCATCCAGTCACCGCCGTGGACCAGTTGTTTCATCCCAAGAACCCCCGTATCGCACATCCAAACGCCAGAGCAAACCCGCTGGCTACATACATCATCCGATCTGCCCGCAGAATATCCTCCGGCTCGATGGGCCGCAGCGGATCGCCGATGGTGGGCTTCGGGTAATACTCGCCGAAATAGTAGGCCGGCCCGGCCAGCTGGACGCCCAGCGCACCCGCGCAGGCGCTCTCAGTCTGGGCGCTGTTGGGGCTTGCGTGATTGCGGCGGTCCCGCCGCCAGATACGCCACGCGCCCTTGGCGTCATTGCGGGTGAACGCCGCCGCCATGATCCAGAGCAGCGCCGCCAGACGGCTCGGGATATAGTTCGCCACATCGTCCAGCTTTGCCGCCGCACGGCCAAAATAGAGATATTTTTCGTTTTTGTAGCCCAGCATACTGTCCATGGTGTTGATGGCCTTGTAGGTCAGGGCCAGCGGCGCACCGCCCAGCAGCATATAAAGCAGCGGTGCAATGACGCCGTCGCTGGCGTTTTCGGCCACCGTCTCCACCGCCGCTTTGGTCACGCCCTCGGCGGTCAAGGCTTCCGTGTCGCGGCCCACGATGCGGCTCACAGCCTTCCGGGCGGCGGGCAGGTCGTCTTTTACCAGTTCCCAGTAAACAATCGTGCTCTCCTGCACCAGTCCCTTTGCGGCCAGCGCCTGCCCGCACCAGAACATCTGGACGGCAAGCCCTAGCAGCGGGTGAAGCATCGCCGCGCCCCAGCAGACAAGGCCCGTGAGCAGCAGCGTCCCCACCGGCAGGCAGAACGCCAGCACCGCGCCGCCCAGCAGCTCGCCCTGCGGCGTTTTGGGCAGGCGGGAGCGGAGGAATTTTTCCAGCCGGGAGATGGCTTTGCCCATGTACACCACCGGGTGGGGCAGCCACGCCGGGTCGCCGAAAATGGCATCCAGCTCGAAGCCTCCCAGCACAGCCCAGGCGGTCATCATACGCCGGCCTCCGCGTCTTTCGTGTACTGCACAGTCTTCACGAGGTGGAGCTGGCGCTTCTCGGCCCAGTCGGCGGCGTCCAGCACATAGCCGCCCGCGTTGGGGCCGCACCACGCATAATAATCGCGCCTGGGCAGGGCGTACCGCTCCATGGCCGCCATCTGGGTGCCGCCGTGAGCCAGGATGACCAGCAGCTCTTCGCCGTCGGCCAGCGCCTTGTCCACCAGAGCAGAGAAGGCGTTGCAGATGCGGTTTGAGAAGTCGTCCTTCCGCTCACCGTCGGGGCATTTGCTCTCGCAGTTGGCCTGCACCCACGCCTGATAATCGGCGTCGTGCTCCATCTCGACGTAGTTTTTGCCCTCGAAGCTGCCGAAGCACATCTCCTGCAGGTCCTTCACGACCACAAGCTCTGCCTCCGGGAAGAGCACCCGGGCCGTCTGGGCCGTCCGCTGCAGCGGGGTGATATAGACCACCTTCGGGTCGATGTCAGCCCGGCGCAGCTGGCTCAGGCCCTCCGCCGAGAGCGGGATGTCGCGCTGGCCCTGATAGCGCTTCTGGGCATTGTATTCGGTCAGGCCGTGACGCAGCAGATAGATCAACATTGGGGTAATTCTCCTTTCAATACCGTCGGGATGCCGCAGAACATCTGCACCACGCAGTCGGCGCGCTCTGCCAGCAGGCAGGCCAGCCGTCCGGCGGCCTCCCGCCCGGCGCGTTCCTCAGCATCCATCGGGACAACACCGCCGCCGACCTCGGTGGCGATGACAATATCATATTCCGCCAGCTCCCGGGCCAGCGTTTCGAGCTGCTCCGGGGTCTGAGTCTCGGCGGCGGCGTCCTGCACATCGGCGATGACGCTGCCCCGGAAGTTCCGCGCAAAGGTGCGCTTGCCGCTGTAGAGCGGCCCTGTGATGAACATCATTTACAGCACTCCTCCCCACTGGCTGACGGCCAGCGCCGCCAGCATCCACAGCTCGGCCCGCTGCAAAAACCACCCGGCCAGGTCGCCGGTGATGCCGCCAAACTGCTTTTTGGCCACGGAATCATAGCGCCACAGCGCCAGAAGCGCCGCCGCTGCCAGCCCGCCGCCGCCCAGCGCCGTCAGCGCCAGGACGAGCAGAGCCGACAGGCCGCAGAGGAAGCGGCGGACGGTCTGCTTGTCGGCCGCTGCGGCGAAGGTGTGGGCGAGACCGGTGTCCTTCGCCAGCGGGAACGCCGCCACGGCAAAGCCCGACAGCGCCCGCTCCAGCACCAGCGCCAGCGTCCAGCACAGGCCCGCCCGGGGCGTGAACCGCACACTGCCGCAGAGGCCGAAGTAAGCCACAAAGTAGCAGCACAGCCGGATGACAGCGAAGGCCCCACAGTGGGAGTCTTTCAGGATCTCAAGCTTTTTTTCGCGGTCGCCGTAGCTCGAGAGGGCGTCCGAGGTGTCGGCATAGCCGTCGAGATGGATGCCGCCGGTGACGGCCACCGGCACGAGGCAGAACGCCGCCGCCCGGGCCAGCTCCGGCAGGGGCAGGACGCCGCAGAGGCACCACAGCCCGCCGCACACCAGCCCGATGAGGGGGAAGGCACACATGGCGTACCGCATATTTTTTTCGTTCCACTCGAACTGCGGCACCGGCAGGGCCGAAAACATCGCAAAGGCCACCGCGATGGTCTGCAAAACAGTCACAGCTTTTCTCCCCCTTTGTAGTACACCGGCAGGCCGCAGACCACCCGGCAGACGTTGTCCGCCCGGGCGGCGAAAGCGTTGTTCACCTGCGCCAGCGCCAACAGATACTGGTCGGTGTCGCCCGCGTAGTCGGCACCGCCGCTGAACACCTCGTTCGATACGACGATAAGGTGATCGCACCCGGCGGCGAGGCGTTCCAGCCCGGCCAAAACGGCCTCGGCGGTGTGCTTTCCTGCTCCGCCGGGGCTGTAAAGCTCGTTGGCGACGAGGTTGCCGAGATCTTCCAGCAGGACGGTCCCCCGGCCGGGCAGAGCCAGACGGTCGAGGTGGAGCGGGCATTCCAGAGTTTCGAACTGCTTTTGCGCCCGCATTTTCCGGTGCTTTTCCACCCGGGCGGCGCACTCGGCATCCCAGACCTGCATGGTGGCGAGGTAATAGCGGGGCAGGCCGGTCTTGAGCACAAGGCTCTCGGCGTAGGCGCTCTTGCCGCTGGCCGCGCCGCCGAGCACCAGCGTCAGCATCCCGCACCCCCCTGCGGCGTGTAGGCTTCGATGCCGCCCTCTTCAAAGGAATAACAGCCATCGTAGACGGCCAGCGCCATGTCCCACAGCGGGATGGCGGCCACCGCGCCGGTGCCTTCGCCCAGATGCAGGCCCGCCGTAATAAGGGCTTTTTTGTTCAGAGCGTCCAGCACCAGCTTTGCGGCCGGCTCGGTGGAGCAGTGGCTTGCAAAAACAGCCTTGGCCGCCGCCGGGCAGAGCCGGACAGCGCAGAGCGCCGCCACACAGCTGATGAAGCCGTCGGCCAGCACCGGCACACCTTCCAGCGCCCCGCCGAGGAAGACGCCGCAGAGCCCGGCAATATCGAAACCGCCCAGCTTTGCCAGCACGTCCAGTGCATCGGCAGAGTCGGGCTGATTTTTTGCGATGCCGCGATGGATGGCGTCGATCTTCCGGGCAAGTCCCTCGTCCGAAAGGCCCGCGCCCCGGCCTGTCATCACTTCGACGGGCTGGCCCAGCAACACAGCGGCCACGGCGCTGGACGTCGTGGTGTTTCCGATGCCCATCTCACCGGTGGCCAGCAGGCCGACGCCCGCTTTCTTCTGCTCCTGCACCAGCCGGATGCCCCTGCCGATGGCCTCCACAGCCTCAGACCTGCTCATAGCCGGGCCGAGGGTGAAGTCTGCTGTGCCGGGGGCGATGCGGCAGTCGAGGACGCCCGGGACCGGGTCGCCCGCGATGCCCATATCCACCGGCACCACCTCGCACCGGGCGGTCTGTGCCATCCGGCAGACGCTGGTGCGGCGGGCGGCGAGGTTCTCAGCCACGGCGCGGGTCACGCTGCTGTCGGTCTGGCTGACGCCCTGGGCCACCACACCGTTATCGGCGCAGAGCACCAGCACCGCCCGGCGGGAAATATCCAGCTTTGCGCTGCCGGTGAGGGCGGCGGCGTCCTCGATGGTCGTTTCCAATCCGCCCAGCCCGCCCAGCGGCTTTGCAAGGCTGGCCCAGTGGGCGTGCGCCGCCGCCCGGGCGGCTTCGTCCGGCGGCGTGATGGCCGCACAGAGGGCGGCGAGTTCTGTCTCAGTCATGGTCTCTCCTGTAATTTTCAGCCGCGGCGGCAAAGCGCTGCGGCAGGGGCGTACCCGCCCAGTACAAATGCGGGAAGCCCGCATAGAAATGCTCGTTTACAAATCCGCACCGCCACGCCGCGCCGCCCACCGGCTTTTTTGCCGCGAGAGCCGTGCCGTTGGCGGTAGAATCCCAGTGGTGGAATTCGTGGATGGGAAAGCTCTCCCCGGCCCGGAAGAGCATACTGTCCGAATCTGCGCTCAGCGCGGCATAGCCGAAGCGGACGAGACGTCCGGCATCTTTTGCTTCGCCCGGCAGAACGCCCGCCATCGGCCAGCTCTGCCCCTCGGCGTCCGTGAGGCTCTGCCCCAGATAGAGAAAGCCACCGCACTCGGCCGCCGTGGGCAGACCGGACTCGATTTTTTGCTTTATCTCGCGCAGAAGCGAGGTATTTTTACTCAATTCTTTTGCGTGAAGTTCCGGGTAGCCGCCGGGCAGATACAGCCCGCCGATGTTTTCCGGCAGAGCCGTGTCGCGGAGGGGGCTGAAAAAGACCACCTCTGCCCCGGCGTCCCGGAAGGCCTCCAGTGTCTCGGCGTAGGTAAAGCAGAACGCCTCGTCCTGCGCCACGGCGATGCGGACGCGGGCCGGAGGCGTCTCCGGCGGCACCGGCAGGGCGGGCGGCTCCTTTTCGCAGAGGGCCAGCAGGCGGGGCCAGTCGATGTGCTCCTCTGCCGCGTCGGCCAGAAGGGCCAGCTTCTGCTGTAAATTTTCCACTTCCGCCGCCGTGTAGAGGCCCAGATGGCGGGAACCGATGACGGCCTCCGGGAGTTTCGGCAGAAAGCCCAGCACCGGCAGACCCGTCTCTTTTTCCAGCATCGGGGCCAGCAGAGCGTACATCCGTGCCGTGCAGTTGTTCAGCAGGATGCCTGCGATGTGACTGGGGGTGCGGAAGCTGTCGAGTCCCTTCAACTCTGCGGCCAGCGTCAGGCTCTGACCTTTCGGCTCCACCACCAGCAGCACCGGCAGATCCAGCGTGTCGGCCAGATGCCACGCGCTGGCCCTGTCGCTGACGCCGCCGAGGCCGTCGTAAAAGCCCATAGCCCCCTCGCACACCGCCGCACCGTGTCCGGCGGTACCCCTCGCGTAGAGGGTGCGCACCGTCTCGGGCGTAGAGAAAAAGAGGTCGAGGCTGCGGCTCTCCACCCCCAGCACGGCCCGGTGGAACATGGGGTCGATGTAGTCCGGCCCGCTCTTGAAGGCGCAGGGCGCACAGCCCCGCCGCTTGAGGGCCATGAGCAGGGCGCAGGTCATGGTGGTCTTGCCGCTGCCCGAGCGGGGCGCCGCCAGCAGAAACTGTATCATGTCATTCTCCTGTGATGAGGTAGATGGGGTTCTGGGCCATCATCAGATGCAGCCCGCCCACGGCCTTTGCCCGGCTGACGGCGATCTGGCTCACCTGCATGGTCCGGCCTTTGGCCGTCAGCGCGGCTACCGCCGCCGAAAGCGTCTCAAGGGCGATGGCCGACACGCAGATGCGGGCGTCGGGGTTCTTATCCAGCGCGGCGTCCACGATGGCGGCAAGGCTGCCCTTGCTGCCGCCGATGAAAACAGCGTCCGGCGCGGGCAGGTCCGAAAGGGCGGCGGGGGCAAGCCCCTCCACGAGGACGAGGTTCCGGGTCCTGAATTTTTCGCGGTTGGCTTTGATGAGCGCACAGCCCTCCGGCCTGCACTCCACCGCGTAGACCCGGCCCCGGGGCGCGACCAATGCCAGCTCCACACTGACGCTGCCCGTCCCGGCCCCCACGTCCCACAGGATGTCTTCCGGGCGGACGGCCAGCTTCGCCAGCACAGCGGCCCGGACTTCCTGCTTGGTCATGGGAACGTCGCCCCGCTCGAAGGCTTCGTCCGGCAGACCCGGGGCGCGGCGGGGCAGCACCTCCGCCGCCTCCACGAGAAGGACGCTCAGGCTGTTGAAGCGGCCTGCGGCCAGCTCTTTGACGCTGCCGCGGAAGAGCTTTTCTTCCGGCGTGCCGAGGCACTGGCCCACGACGCCCTGCACGTCCCCGAAGCCCTCTGCCGCCAGCTGGGCGCAGAGGGTGGCGGGGTCTTCGCTGCCGCCGGTGAGGAAGAAGGTGGGTTTTCCCTGCATACACTCGGCCACCGGGTCGCAGGTGCGGCCATGGGCCGAAACAAGGTTCCACCCCTGCCACGGACGGCCCAGCGCCGCCGCCAGCAGCTGGATGCTGGAAAGGCCGGGCAGCACCCGGGCGCGGACGCCGAGGGCCTCCAGCTTTTCCATCATGGAGGACGCGCCGGAGTAAAAGCCGGTGTCGCCGCTGTAGACCAGCACGGCGTTCTCCGCGCCGGAGGTCTGCAGCAGCTCTGCCACCTCGTCGGGGCGGTAGGCGGCGGCGCGGTTCTCGGTGCAGCCGGCAGGCAGAACTGCCAGCAGACGCCGTGCGCCCAGGATGAGGTCGGCCTGCCGCAGTGCGGCCAGGCCCTGAAGGGTCAGGTTCTCCGGCTGGCCGGAGCCCATGCCGATGAGTGTCACGTTCATCTTATCATCTCCTTGCAGCGTTTCAGCACCTCGGAAGCCGTCTCGCCCTGTTCGGGCGGGCGGCGGATGACCACCAGCTGCGCCCCGGCGGCAGAGGCGGCAGAGGCTTTTTCGTCGAAGCCTCCGGCTGCGCCGCCGTCCTTTGTGACGAGCCAGCGGATATGGAACTGCTCCATCATGGCCTGATTAAGGGCAAAGCTGAAGGGGCCCTGCATGGCGATGATGTTGCGGTGGGGGATGTTCGCCGCCTCACAGGCCGCGATGCTTTCCAGCGTGGGCAGGACGCGGGGGTAGAGCCGCTCGGGCGAGATGGCCGCAAACTGCGCCAGCTCCTTGGCCCCGGTGGCCAGCAGAAGATTCCCCTCTTCTGCAGCCAGCGCCTCGGCCGCCTGCTTTGCGCTCTCAAAGACGAGACAGTTTTCCGGCAGCGGACTGGCCGGGCGCAGCAGGCGGAGGTATTCCACCCCGGCCTTCTCTGCCGCTGCTTTGATGTTTTTGGTCGCCTCCACTGCGTAAGGGTGGGTGGCGTCGATGCAGAGGGCGGCATCTCCCAAGAGCGCGGCCATCTCATCGGGCAGGAGCCGCCCGCACCGGACGGTGACGCCGGGGGTGCTCCCCTGCTCTTCCTGCCCCAGCGGGGTGGCCACGCTGACGGTGACTTCGATGCCCAGCGCCGCCAGCTGACGGGAAAGCTCCCGCCCCTCGGTGGTGCCGCTGAAAACGACGACGTTCATCGGCGGTACCCCCTCGGCGTGACCATCCGCCCGCTCAGCGCGCGGGTGGCGGCGTTGCCCACAAAGACGGTGGTGAACATATCCACCTCAGTGTCCCGGAGCTGGCTGAGGGGCAGGATGTGCTTTTCCTGCCCTTCCCGGCCGATGTTCCGCACAGAACCGCAGAGGGTGTCCGGGGCTTTGCCGTTTGCCAGCAGGACGTCCACAGCCCGGCGCAGATAGTCCGGGCGGCCCTTGGAGGAGGGATTGTACAGCGCCAGTGCGAAATCGCCCTGGGCGGCACAGGCCAGACGCTTTTCGATGACCTCCCACGGCGTGAGACGGTCCGACAGCGAGATGACGCAGAAATCGTGGGCCAGCGGCGCACCCAGCACCGCCCCGCCGCTGAGGGCGGCGGTCAGGCCGGGGACGACCTCCACATTGACGTCCGGGTACTCTTCGGCCAGCTCCAGCAGCGGGCTGGCCATGCCGTAGACCCCGGCGTCGCCGGAGCAGACCAGCGCCACGTCCCGGCCCGCCCGGGCGGTATCCAGCGCCCAGCGGCAGCGGTCGATCTCCCGGGTCATGCCGGTGGTGTAGCACTCTTTTTCCGGGTAGAGGGGGCGCACAAGGTCGATGTAGACCGTATAGCCGCACAACACCTCGGCCTGCTGCAAGGCGCTCTGCGCCTGCACGGTCAGAAACTGTCCGCCGCCGGGGCCAAGCCCCACGACGAACACGGTCTTTTTACTCTCACTCATTGCTCTGTCCTCCAATCGGGTGCAAAGGGGCGGACGGCCAGCGCCAGCGTCACGCCGCCGCCTGCCGTTTTGGGCAGAAGGAGCATCCCGCCCGAGGCTTTTACCGCCGAGCGCTCACAGACGTTGTCCACGCCGGTGACACTTGCCACAAAGGCCGACGGGGTGAACTGTCCCGGCACCGCCCGCAGTTCGTCGGCCGGATAGAACGTGATGGGCCAGCCGTGGGCTTTGCAGAACGCTGCAAGCCCCGGCTCATCTTTTTTCAGGTCGATGCTGGCGGCGGCGCAGACCGCCGCCGGGCTGAGGCCGGACGCGGCACAGAACGCCGCGAAGGCTTCTTCCAGCTGCTGGGCCGTCGTGCCGCGGCGGCACCCCACCCCCAGCACCCCGATGCGGGGGACGAGGTGGAGCGCCCCGCCCTGGGGCGTGAGGGTCAGGGCGAAGTCGGCGGCTTTGGGTGCGTCAGTCTTTTCCACGCCGGCGGGGGTCTCCCCCGCCACCGGCCACGGCGACCAGTACCGGACCGTCTGCCCGGCCAGCAGGGCGCCGCTGACCCGCTTGATGCGCTCCGGCTCAAGGACAGCGCAGTTCTGGGCCTTGGCCCAGAGGTCCACGGCGAAGAGGCCGTTGACGTCGGTGGCCGTCGTGATGACCGGCACCGCGCCGCACGCTTTTGCCAGCGCCCGGGCCAGCGCGTTGGCACCGCCCAGATGGCCCGACAGGAGCGGCACGGCGAAGTTCCCGCCCTCGTCCACGACCACTACCGCCGGGTCGGCGGCCTTGCTCCTGCAGTGGGGCGCGATGGCCCGCACCGCGATGCCCACAGCTCCTACAAAGATCAGGGCCTCATCCTGTGCAAAATGCTCCGCCGTCCAGCCTTTCAGGGTCACGTCTCCGCCGCAGCGGCTCACGCTGCCGGGCAGAGCTTCCGCCAGCCGATGGGCCAGCGCCTCGCCCTTTGCGGTGAAGGCCAGATATGCCCGGCTCACTGCCCGGCCTCCGTCCCCTGCCGGAACTCGGTGGTAAAGGCGGGGTCATAGAGCTTGCTGCGCTCGTAGTTTTCGCCCAGAAAGTCGCCCACGACGATGAGGGCGGTCTTGGTGATGCCGTTTTTGCGGGTCTCCTCGGCCAGTGTGGAGACGGTGCAGCGCACCACCTTCTGCTCGGGCCAGGTGGCCTTATAGACCACAGCGGCAGGGGTATCGGGGCGGTAGCCGCCGCTCTCGAGAAGGGCCTGCTGGACTTTGTCCACCAGCCCGATGGAGAGGAAGATGACCATGGTAGCCCCATGAGCGGCCAGCTTTGCCAGCTGTTCGGCCTCAGGGACAGGAGTGCGGCCCTCCATCCGGGTGATGATGACGGTCTGGCTCACGTTGGGCAGGGTGTACTCGGCACAGAGTGCCGCCGCCGCGCCGCAGAAGCTGGACACGCCCGGGGTGTCGTCATAAGGGATGCCGTCGGCGTCCAGCGCGTCCATCTGCTCCCGGATGGCCCCGTAGAGGCAGGGGTCGCCGGTGTGGAGGCGGACCGTGGTTCCGCCGGCCTTTTCGGCGGCACGGATGGTGTCCAGCACCTGTTCCAGCGTCATCTCGGCGCTGTTATAGATGGCACAGCCGGGCTTCGCCAGCCCCAGCAGGGCCGGGTTGACGAGACTGCCCGCGTAGATGATGCAGTCGGCATCGGCCAGCAGGGCCGCCCCCCGCCGGGTGATGAGGTCGGGCGCGCCCGGCCCGGCTCCTACAAAATGGACCATATCTTACCCCTCCTTCACCAAAATCGTTGCGAAATAGCCCGCCGACCGGGCCGGGTCGTAATCGGTCAGGTCGGGCCAGACCTCCTCGTTCGGCAGGCCGCAGTTACAGACCATCGCGCTCCGGCTCAGAAGCCCGGCGTCGGCCAGCGCGGCCAGCGTCTCGGGCAGCTGACGGCCCGATTTCATCAGCACTTTCGCGCCCGGTGCGGCCAGCACCTCAGCGGCGCAGCGCCCCGGGGCGATGGTCAGCGGCTGCTCCATGCCGCCCGTCAGGGACTGGCCCAGCCGGGCCGCAGCGGCGCAGAAGCTCGTCACGCCGGGGAGCATCACGGTCTTGTAACCCTCGGCCTCCAAGATCTCCTGCAGGTAGCCGAAGGTGGCGTAGACGGACAGGTCGCCGAGGTTGAGCATGGCGACATCCTGCCCGGCGTCGAGATATTCTTTCACGGCCCGGGCCGCCTCGATGTGGGCGGCTTTCTGCACCGCCGGGTCAAGGCTCATGGCGAAGCGCAGCGGCAGGATGGTCTTGCCGCTCAGATCCACCGCACCTTTTGCGATGTCCAGCGCCAGCATCCCGCCCTTTGGGGTCTGGGGCGCGGCGATGACCGGGCAGTTTTCGAGGCAGCGGACAGCCTGCAGGGTCATGAGCTCCGGGTCGCCCGGGCCGACGCTGACGCCGTAAAAAGTGCCTATCCGTTTTTCCATTCGTCCAGCAGCTCCTTTGCAGTCTTGGTCTGGCCCAGCGGGCCGTATTGGTTCGAGAAGAGCACCGCGCCCACCCGGAACGCCCCGGCGGCACGGCGGTCGAGGTGGAGCTGGATGGCGTCCAGCAGGCTGGACAGCACCGGCTCTCTCATCTCTGCTTTGTCTAAGATCTCCATGCAGGCGTCGGTGGTGGCCGCGTTCATCAGGGCCGCGCAGACGTCCCGGGACGCACCGCAGAGGGCGGCGTGGGCGCAGAGCAGCTCGGTGCGGCAGTCGGCCGTGCGGGAGTGGGTGTTCATGACGCCGCCCGCCAGCTTGACCAGCTTGCCGATGTGGCCCACCAGCACCACCTCTTCGAAGTGGGATGCCGCCGCCATATCCATCGTATCCCCGATGAAGTTCGAGGTCTTGACCACCGGGATATTTTTCAGTGCCGGTAGATTTTCGTGTAGATAATCAAGCCCGTAGTTGCCCGGGGCAAGGATGAGCCGCCGGGGGCTGACCGCCCGGAGTGCCGCCTGCCCCATTTCCAGCTGGATGGTGTCGAGGATAGCCTGCTGGCTCATGGGCTCGACGATGCCGCTGGTGCCGAGGACGCTGAGGCCTCCTTCCACGCCCATGTGGGGGTTGAAGGTGCGCTTCGCCGTTTCGGCCCCGCCCTCGATGGAGATGGTGACGTCAAAGCCGCCCGCGTACCCGGCAGATTCGGCCTCTTTTTCCAGCGCTTCCTTTATCATGGCCCGGGGGACGTGGTTGATGGCAGCTTCGCCCACAGGCTGGTCGAGACCGGGCTTTGTCACCCGGCCCACGCCCTCACCGCCGTGGATGCGCACCTCGCCGGACAGCTCGGGCCGGAGGGCGACACTGGCGATGACCGGCAGACCGGTGGTCACGTCCACATCGTCGCCGCCGTCTTTCCGGATGGCGCACTCGGCCCCCTCGCCGGACAGGCGGCAGAAGATAGGCTCCACCTCCACCACGATGCCCTTCGGGGTGCGGAGGGCCACCGTCTCGGGGGTGCGGCCGGTGAGCAGCAGCCGTGCCGCGCCCGCCGCGCCCAGCGCCGCACAGGTGCCGGTGGTATAGCCGCAGCGCAGGAGCTTCTGGCCGCTGCGGACGTAGTGCTCAAAGAGCGGGCGCTTTTCCTCCGGCGCTTTTTCTTCGCCGTAGAGGAATGCGTACTGCTCATCGGTCAGAGCATAAATTTTGCAGATGTTTTCCCGGGCAAAGGCCTTTTCCGGCGTCATGACGTCCGAGACGCCCGCCGCCGAGACGCAGACGACCTTGTCGGAAACTTTCTGCGCCAGCTCCAGCTCGTGGAGGCTCAGGATGACGGCCATCTTCTTGTCGCGGGCGAGGCTTTTCAGGATGGCCAGCAATTCGGCCTTGCCCTTGATGTCAAGAAAAGACGTAGGCTCGTCCAATAATATCAGCTCCGGCTGCTGGCAGATGGCCCGGGCCAGCAGGACGCGCTGGCGCTGGCCGTCGCTGATGCGGTTGAAGTCCCGGCCCGACAGCGCCTCGGCCCCCACGAGGGCCAACGCGGCATGGACCTGGCGCTTATCTTCCGCCGAGAGGACACCCAGCCGCCCCGTGTAGGGGTAGCGCCCGGCGGACGCCATCTCGAAGCAGGTGGTCAGCTCGGTGCGGCGGGTGTGGGGCACCATCAGGGCCATTTTGCGGGCGCGCTCCGGGCCGGAGCAGTCCGCGAGATTTTTGCCGTCCAGCAGCACAGCGCCCCCCTGGGGGGCCAGCTGCGCTGCCAGCGTCTTGAGCAGGGTGGATTTGCCCGCGCCGTTGGGGCCGATGAGGGTGAGGATGGTCCCCTTCCCGACGCCGAGGCCGATGTGCTCCATCAGGGGCGTTTTGCCGTAGCCGATGGCAAGGTCCTCGGCGCGGCAGTAGAATTTCGGATCGCTCATTCCCGGCCCTCCTGTGTCTGGCGGCGCACCAGCAGCCAGATGACCACCGGCGCACCGAAAACCGCCGTCACCGAGCTGATGGACAGCTCAGTGGGCGCGAACAGGCTGCGGGCGATGAGGTCGCAGAGCAGGCAGAACGCTGCCCCGCCAGACAGCAGCCCGGCAGGACATAAAGGGGCTTTGCGCTGCCCAGCAGGTTCTTGACCAGATGCGGCACCGCGATGCCCACAAAGGAGATGGGGCCTGCAAAGGCCGTCACGCAGGCGGAAAGCAGGCTGGAAAGCAGCACGAGGGCCGTCGAGAAGGCCCGCACCGGTACGCCGACGCTCCTAGCGTAGCTCTCGCCCATCTGGTAGGCCGCCATGGGCTTCGAGAGCAGGAACGCCGCCGCCAGCGCGGGCAGCACCACGCAGGCCGCTGCGCCCACGTTGGCCCAGGTCATGCCGGAAAAGCTGCCCATCGACCAGTTGTGGAGATTGACGATGTTGGAGTCCTGAGCGAAGGTCACCACGATGTCGGTGACAGCCGAGCAGATATAACCGATCATGATGCCGCAGATGACGAGGATGCTCATCCGCGGCACCCGCCGGGCCACCACCAGCACAAAGGCCATCGCCGCCATCGAGCCTGCAAAGGCGGCGATGATGAGGGTGGCCGAGCCGGTGAGCAGCCCCCGCTGTAAAAACACCACCATCGTCAGGGCCACCGCCAGCTTTGCGCCGCTGGACACGCCCATGACGAAGGGGCCGGCGATGGGGTTGGCGAAGAAGGTCTGCAGGAGGTAGCCCGCCGCCGAGAGGGCCGCGCCCAGCAGCACGACCATGACCGCCCGGGGCAGACGGAGCTGGAGCACGATGCCCACGGCCAGCGCATCTTCGCCCCGGCCCAGCAGAGCCGCCGCCACCGCGCCGGGCGTCAGGGACACACTGCCCCAGAACAGGTTGAGTGCAAACAGCACCGCGACCCCCGCCGTGAGGGCGAGGTACGCGAGGCTGAGGCGGCGGGTGGTGGTCATGACAAAGCTCCTTTTTTATACGATGCGCTGTAAGAAACGGAGGGACGCCGGGTCGGGCGAGCCCTCGGTGAAGACGAGGTTCATATCCGAGATGAGGTCGGCCAGCTCCATGCTCTGCTGGAAGAGGCTCTGGGCCGTACACCAGCAGTCGCCGGACTGGACGGCCTTGAAATCTGCCAGCATCGGGCATTTTTCGATGAGCTGGTCACGGGTCTCCACGACGCCCTCGATGGTGCTGTTGTAGATGAGGACGTCGGCGTCCCTGGCCCGGTCGTAGAACGTCTCCAGCGGCAGTTTGATGGTGGACTGGGCCGACGTCTCCCCCTCGAGGTCGCCGAAGATGTAGACGCCGCCGGCCATCCCCACCATCTGGGCCACATAGTCGCTGGTGCGGCGGACGGTGATGAGGTTGTTGGTGGTGATGGAGAAGAAGGCCGCGGTCTTGCCTGTGTTCTCCTGCTCGAGGATGGGAGCCACCTGCTCCACCTTCTGGCGGAAGACCTCTTCCGCCATCTCAGTCTTATTCAGCAGGATGCCGTAGAGCTTGAGCCACTCCATCCGGGCCAGCGGGCCGCTCTCGTAGCTCGAGCGCTCCACGAGGACCGGTACGCCGAACTTTTCCAGCTGCTCCTTGACCTCGGGGGCGTGGAGCACCATAGTGTTCTCGATGGCGAGGGTGCAGCCGGCGGCAAGGATGCGCTCATAGTCCGGGGCGCTGTACTTGCCCGCGTAGGCGATGCGGCCCTCCTGCATGGCCTGTCTGGCCTCTTCCACATACCAGCCCTCGGCCTTCGTGCCGGAGAGGGCGATGCTGTCCAGCGCGTCCAGATGGACGAAGAGGTCCATCACCGAGGTGGAGACGAGGTAGATGTTGTCCAGCGGCTGGCGCAGCAGAACGACATCCTCGGGCAGGTCGTCCACCTCGGCGGCCCCCTCGGGGACGACGAGGAACCGCCCGGCGTCCGGGATGTTGATCATCACATAGCCGCCCTCATAGCAGTCGGCGGAAAACTGGGTGGCATAGTCCAGCGGATAGCTGTGGTCGAATACGAGGGATGCTGTATTGGCCGGGGCGGTCTTGTGCTGCCCGCAGCCAGCGAGGGTGAGGGCGGCGGCAGGCAGGGCTTTCAGAAAATTGCGGCGTTTCATCGTTACTTTGCCTCGATCAGGGATGCAGAGGCGAAGGTCAGCGTATACTCGATCTCATGCGGGGTGCTCATGGCGACGGTATCGCCCACCACATCCAGCGGGGTGTCGAGAGCCGTGACGGGGATCTCGAAGGTAGAGTTGCCCTCGGTGTTGGTGGGCAGATACTTTTCGCCGTCCACCAGCATATAGTCGTAGTTGGGGCTGGACCAGACGATGGTGGCGGTCATCCTGCCGTCGGCCACGGTCAGGGCCGCAGGGCTTTCCACGGTGGCGCGGCCGGAGCCGCCCTCAAGGGTCACGTCACAGGTGTAGGTGCCGTCGGCAGGCGCTTCCGCCGCAGCAGGCTGGGCGTTGGCGACACGGACGGTATGGTCGTACCACTTGCCCTTGGTGCCGAGGATGGCCAGCTGGAAGTCCTCGTCCAGAGCCTCCACCGGGATGTCGAAGCCGTAGACCTCATCGGACAGGCCGTCGGAGTAGGTGACGGTGTCGGTGGTAGGCTGGAGCCAGTCCCCCTCGTGGGCCTCGGCGTCAGCGGCCATGCCGACGTAGAGGTTGACGATCTTCTTGGAGACGAGGCTGACGTGGAAGGTCATCTGACCGTCCTTCACAGTCAGGATTCCCTTGCCGTCGTTGGCCTCGTTGGCATGGAACATGGAGCTGTCGGTGTCAAAGTCGGCGGTGTAGACGCCGTCGGGCAGAGCGGCCTCTGCCGCCGGTTCGGAAGCTGCCTCGCTCACGGCGGAGGAGGCCGCAGCCTCGGAGGAAGCGGCAGAGCCGGCCGGAGTGCCGGATGCGCCGCAGCCGGTGAGAGAACCAGCCAGCACAGCACCGGCCAGCAGAAGAGCGAATTTATGGTTCAGTTTCATGATGATATACCTCGAAGTATCTATTTTACAGAAAAGATTATAACACGCAATGGCCCGAATTCAAAGCAGGCCGAAAAAGAAATTGCCCGAAAAGGCACTCCTTTCCGGGCAATCATAAACTTATGCTCAACCGTTCAGGGAATCGACAGCGGCCTTGGTGTGTGCGACGTAGAGCTGCTGGATGTCAGCGACCTCGCCCAGACCGGCGATCTGGCAATCGACAGAGTCGAATTCGCCGGAGGCCTCGAACTGGCTCTTCCAGGAATCCTCGTCGTCGCCCGCCATATCGTTGTTGGCGTGGTCGCCTGCAACGACCATCAGGGGACGCAGGACGACCTTGGTGTAGCCGGCGGCCTTGACAGCCTCGATGACGTTCTCGCAGGCAGTCTCCTCCGGCTCACCCTCGACGGTGCCGATGAAGACGTTCTTGTAGCCCAGAGCGTTCATCTGAGACTGCATCTGGCTGTAGCTCACCTTTGCGGTGTGAGAGGTGCCGTGGCCCATGAAGACGAAGGCGGTGCCGTCCTTAGCAGCGGCGTCCAGACTGTCGAAACCGGCGGTCTTGACGGCCTCAGCGGTGATGGCCTTGGCGACAGCCTCCTTGTCGGCGTTGATGACGGTGGCATCGCTGCCCACCTCGCCCAGCAGAGGCTCGGCGATGGCGACGGACTCAAACTTATCGCGGTAGCTGTCCACCATCTCCATCATCTCGTCGTACTCCGCGCCGTGCATCAGATGGGTGGGCTGGACGACCAGATCCTTCACGCCGTTGGCAACAGCGCGCTCCAGAGCCTGCTCCATGTTGTCGATCTTCTCGCCGTCACGGGCCTGAATATGGTTGATGATGATCTGTGCGGTGAAGGCACGGCGGACAGACCAGTCGGGATATGCGGCCTGGATGGCGTCCTCGATGCCCTTGATGTCCGCTGCGCGGCTGTCGTTGAAGGAGGTGCCAAAGCTGACGACCAGGATCTCCTTGTCGCCGATGTTGTCCTGGTTGCGGGCGTCGTCCTTAGAGGCGTCGCCGGTGTCGCGGCCAAAGTACTCGGGGCTTGCCTCTTCGCCCTCGACCATCTCCTTCTGGGTGTCGGTCAGCGCGTCCCATGCTGCCTTTGCGGCCTCACACTGGGCGTCGGTGTTCTCGTTGCGCTCCTGCACATAGATGGCGTCGATGAGGTCTGCCACGTTCTTTGCTGCCATTTCATCAGCCTCCTCGCTGCTCACTTCGCTGGCGGCGGCAGAGCTTGCGGCGGTGCTGCCGGCGGCAGTGGAAGAAGATGCACCGCAGCCGGTGAGGACACCAGCACACAGGGCCAGTGCGGCGGCAGCGGCGGTGACGCGCTGCCAGTTCTTGTTGGTTGCCTTACGCATTGTTTGAGTCCTTTCTGTTGTGTGGAATGTACGTTTCCGATAGAAAGGGTACGAAACGGGGGCCAGCTCAAACGAAAAAAGAGCCTTTTCACCGCGCGGAAGGCACAGCAAAAAGACCCTTTGAATGTTCGGGCTTTTTGGTACGACCAATTCCTCGTGATCCGGAGCCGGACGCTCCTGTACCAACAGCGGGCAGGTTTCCTGACTGAAAGCTCACCGCCCGCTGCCGCCTTCCCAGAGGCAAAGCCTCCAGTGACCGGCGCTGAGCGCCAAGGCAGCGGACTCCCTTATCACAGTGACGAGATCGCGCGGGACTCGCACCCGCTTCCCTTTTACCCTCCCGGCCGGGGACGAAGCTCCGGCGGCAGGCACCTGCTGTTTTCTATTCAGACGAGGTGAAGTATACCACACTCCGCCCTAAAATGCAATATCTCAGCCCTCCTGCGGCACGGTCCAGACCATGCCCAGCGCTTCGAGCTTTGCGATGCGCTCCGCCGTCAGCTTTTTCTCGGCACAGGCGTAGTTTTCGCGCATCCGGCGGACCCAGTCGCCGAGGCAGAAGCCGTCTTCGGTCTTATAGTTCACCGGCACCAGCAGATCGCCGTGGGCGGCGCAGTACTCTTCGGCACGGCGGAACGCCCCGGCCCACTTGGCCTCCCGGGCGTCCCACTGCATCCCGATGGCATCCAGCAGAGCGATATGCTCCGGCGTCACCTGGAACGAGCCGGGCCGGGCCTTGCGGGCAGCCCGGAGGTTCGAGATCCAGACGCCCAGACGGAAGCCGTTCTCGTCCACGTATCCGGCAGGCACGAGGAGGCTGCCCTTCTTCTCGGCGTAGAGCCTGGCGCTCTGGTAGTTGTCCAGCCAGTTCTGCTCCCGCACGCTGCACGCGGGCGGCACCGGGGCGCTGAGGCGTCGGCCTTTTTCGCCCTTGAACAGCTCTTTCAGGGCCGCGCGGCGCTCGGCGGAGAGCTTTTTGCCCTCCCTCAGCATCTGCTTCTGACGGGACAGCCAGCTGCCCAGCCAGATGCCGTCCTCCGTCCGGTACTGGGCCGGAACGGCCAGACTGCCGTGCTCCTTTTTGTATTCCACGGCCAGCTCGTAGCGGTGCTGCCACGAGTCGGTCTTTTCCCAGTTCATGCCCAGCTCGTCCAGCAGAGCTTTCCGCTCCGGCGTCACCCGGGCGCTGCTGCGCTCGGGGTTCTGCCATGCGTACCGCTGGCGGGACACCCACTTGCCCAGCAGAATGCCGTCTTCGTCGGTGTACTCGGTGGGGACGTCGAGGTTCCCGTGGGCGGCGTGGTACTTCACGGCGGCCTCGTAGGCGGTCTGCCACTTGCGGTCGTTCCGGTTCGTCCAGTCCACTCCCAGCGCTTCCAGCTTTTCGATCTGGGCGTCGGTCAGCACACCTTCTTTATAAGCGGCACGCTGACTGCCCAGCCAGACGCCCAGCGCCATACCGTCCGGCGTGACGTACTTGACGGGAATTTCCAGCGTGTGATTTTCCAGATAATACTGGACGGCGGCGGCATAGCTCTTCTCCCAGAGGATGCTGCCGGTGTCCCACACCATGCCCAGTGCCTCGAGGCGCTCGACGCGGTCTGACGGCAGATTCCCGCTCAGATAGCGCTGGCGGTTGTAGACGATCCACTCGCCCAGCGCAAAGCCGTCCTTATCCTTATAATGGACCGGCACCAGCAGGTCGCTGTGGCTGCCGCGGTACCGCCGGGCCGAAGCACAGCCCTTCTCCCACGCCAGCTCGAGCCGCTTTTTCCAGTTCATGCCGATCTTGTCCAGCCGGGCGGCCTGCTCGGCGGTGAGGCGTCCCTTTTTCTTTCCGGCCCGGACAAGGCGCTGGTTTTCCAGCCAGCGGCCCACGGCCACGCCCCCAAAGCGGTAGGAGCGAGGCACGTCCAGCGTCTTTCCCTCTGCCGTCATCTGCTTTGCGGCGGCATAATAGCGCTCCCAGTCGGAGTCCAGCGCGCGGCGGAGCTGCCGGTAAGCCCGGCGGCAGGCAGAGAGAGGCTCTTCCAACGGGAAGGCTTCTGCCCCCGCCGCGCTGCACTCCTTCCGCAGCTGCTGCACACAGGTCAGCGCCTCAAAGGCCGCGCTCAGCTCTGCCACCGGCACACTGCCGCAGGCTGCAAGGGCGCGGGCCAGCATCTGCCGGTATGCGGCCGGTCCAGCGCTGCGGCGCACCAGCACCACGCCCGAGATCCCGGCCAGAGGAGCCTGCACCGCCGGGCCGTTGGCACAGACCAGCAGCCGGAGGGTGGCCGCTTCGTCGGCCGCAAAGCCTTCTGCATCCTTATAAATATGTGTTCCTGCACCAAACAGCTTCTCGGCCTGCTCTGCGGTCTGTGCCGCCGCCGCATCATCCTCGCAGAGGACGAGGCAGCGCCCGGCAGCATCCGGGAGCCACTGCGCCAGCAGCTGTTCCACCGGCGGAAGCTTCTCTACGGCGAGGCTCAGAGCCTGATATTTCTCGGCGTTTGGGTCGGGGCAGCCCGGCAGATGGAGGTTTTTCACCTCAGCACGGAGGCGGGCCATCGCATCTTCCAGCGGCCAGAGCAGGGCCGTATAGGAGGCCGGCATGGGCAGCAGGCCCTCGGCCATCGCCCCGCCCAGCGCCAGCGGCTCCACGATGGCGTCGGCCAGCATCTCCTCGGCAGCGCGGCAGCTGTCGCCCGGGGCGTCCGGCTCCCCCAGAGCCAGCAGCTTTGCCCCCGGGCAGAGGCGGAACAGGGGCTGGACACAGTCGGTCCAGTCCTTTGCGCTCATCTCCCTCCAGCCGTCCAGTACCAGCAGGCCGGGCCGGAACTCAGCCAGCGCCACCCAGCCCAGCGCATTCTGCACGGCCAGCTGCTCGCAGCTCATCAGCCGCACCCGGCCGTCCAGCGTCCGGCCCAGCCGCTTTGTCAGGGCGCGGCGCAGCTCCAGACGGGCAGCGCAGGACACCACCCAGAGCACGCGCATCTCGGGATGGGCGTCCAGCAGCTCCCACACGATGCAGCCTTTGCCCGTACCCGCCGGACGCACCAGCGCAGCACAGTTTTTCTGCTGCAGTCCAGCCTCCGCTGCACGGCAGGCTGTTTATTTGAATCATCTACCAAAATCGACATATCTTATCCTTTCTGCCCCTTCCGAGGGTTCAGAAATTCGCTTTTTCTGCAAAAAAGAAACGCGCCTGCGCAAAGCTGGCTTTCCTGCCTGCGCTGCGCCTGCGTTTTCCCTGCAAAAATGTTACTTTCATGTTCTATTTTTATCATAAAAGTTTATTTCTTGTCAAGATGATTTGCACAGATTTTTCCAAATAATTTTACATTCCCTTTTTCCGGAAATTCCGGGACCGTTCCCTGCTGCCCGTTGACGGCGGGGACAGTTGGTGGTAGACTTTTTTCATCGGCTCCCCTTTTGGCGGGAGACTCCCCTATTTATGATATGTGAGGTAATCGATATGAACATCATCAGCACCGAAAAAGCTCCCGGCGCCATCGGCCCCTACTCTCAGGGCTACACCGTGGGCGGTCTCGTCTTCACCTCCGGCCAGATCCCGGTAGACCCCGCCACCGGCGCAGTCGCTGAGGGCATCGCCGCACAGGCTGACCAGAGCTGCCGCAATGTGGGCGCTATCCTCGAAGCTGCCGGCGTGGGCTTTGACAAGGTGGTCAAGACCACCTGCTTCCTGGCCGACATCGCCGACTTTGCCGCTTTCAACGAGGTGTACGCCAAGTATTTCACCTCCAAGCCCGCCCGCAGCTGCGTGGCCGTGAAAGACCTGCCCAAAGGCGTGCTCTGCGAGATCGAAGCCATCGCTGAGGCCTAAGCCGCTTTTTCAGCACAAAGAGGGGCCGTCTGCACTCCATTCCGGGTGCGGACGGCCCCTTTTGTCTGTCTTCGATTCCAGTTTTTCATGCTGACTAACTTTCCCAGCCGGAGAAATTGACTTCGTTTTTCGCTTTTGTTACAATAGAATCAAACTGTTGTAAAAGATTTCCGGTCAAATTTGAAAGAGAGGTCCCTGCCCATGTCCAATTCCCGTGTTGAAAGCCACAGCCGCGCCGAATTGCGCAACAAGATCATCAGCGCAGCCACCCTGCTCGAGATCCTGTTGTCCGGCCTCGTCCTCATCGGCCTGCTGCTGTCGATGGTGCCGCTGCTGCAGTGGATGCCCGGCCTGCTGTTCGACGGCAACGACGTCGAGGTGAGCATCTTCTTACAGCGGGCGCTGGACATCGTCATCGGCATCGAGTTTATCAAGATGCTGGCCAAGCACAGCCCCGGTTCCAGCCTCGAAGTGCTGCTCTACGCCATCGCCCGCCACATGGTGGTGGGTCACGAGTCCGCCATGGAGAACCTGCTGAGCGTGAGCGCCATCGCCCTCATCTTCATCGTGCGGAGGTTCTTCTTCGTGCCGGCCTTCGGCGCTCATCTGCCCGACGGCCACCCTGCACCCGACCTTTCCCCCAGCCAGAGCGGCATCCCGTCAGAGGAATTCGCCTCCCGGCTGCGCAAGCACCTGCATCATGACGACACCGACACGGAGCTTGAAGTCGCCATCGAAGACCCCAAGTACGAGGACAACACCGACACGCTGCTGGAAGCAGACCCGAAATGAGCCTGACAACGTAAAATGCCCCGCAGGACGCTCGTCGAGAGCTGCCTGCGGGGCATCTTTTTATGCTTAGTTGCTCTTGTGCTTCTGGCCGAAACGGTACTCCTTGCCGTCCCGGATGCGCTGGATGTTGGAACGGTGCATCCAGATGACCATGCCGCCCATGATGGCAGCGCCGACCGTGCAGACCACCACGTCTCGGGTCGGCAGGCCGCGCATGAGGCTGTACACCAGCGTCAGGACCGGGTAGGCCGCGGCCATGGTGATGCTGCCCAGCGACACCATGCCGGTGGGGACCAGGCAGACAAGGAAGATGAGTGCCAGCACCGGCAGCAGCACCGGCTGGACTGCCAGAATGGCACCGGCAGCCACCAGCACGCCCTTGCCGCCCTTGAAGCCGAAGTAGATGGGCTTGGAGTGGCCCACCACGGCGAGGATGGCGGCGAGGTAGACGCCCAGATAGGGCGAGACGGCAGCGTCGGCGGGCAGATGGCCGAACAGCCACCGGCCAAGGCAGACGGCCACGACGCCCTTGAGCACATCGCCCACCGCCGTGAGGGCAGCGGCCTTCTTGCCGAAGGTGCGCAGCATATTGGTCATACCGGCAGCGCCCGAGCCGTGGGTGCGGACGTCGTCATGGTACAGATACTTGCTGACGAGGATGCCGGTGTCCACGCTGCCCAGCAGATAGGCTTCGGCAGCGACCGCCAGCACAATGAGAAATGCGGTCATCGAACCAGTCTCCCTTCCTTATACGTCCTTCGCGCCCACCTCGCCGGAGCCGCGCTCACGCACGACAAGGCGGATGGGGGTGTGCTCCAGACCAAAGTTCTCGCGGATCTGGTTGATGATATACCGCTGATAGCTGAAGTGGAACAGGTGCTTTGCGTTGACGAAGGCCACGAACGTCGGCGGACGGGTGGAAGCCTGGGTCAGGTAGAAGATCTTCAGGCGGCGGCCCTTGTCGCTGGGCGGCTGCATCCGAGCGGTGGCACGGGCCAGCATCTCATTCAGCACACCGGTGGGCACACGGGCGCCGTTCTGGCTGTCCACATCGCGGATGAGCTGCATCAGCTTGTTGACGTTGTAGCCGGTCTGGGCCGAGATGAAGATGATGGGAGCATAGCCCATGAAGCTGAAGCACTCGGCATAGCCCCGGCGCTGCAGTTCCATGGTGTTGGTCTCCTTGCCCTCCACGGCGTCCCACTTGTTGACGACGATGATGCAGGCTTTGCCCTGGTCGTGGGCGTAGCCGGCCACCTTGCTGTCCTGCTCGGTGAAGCCGACGGTGGCGTCCACGAGGATGAGGGCCACGCGGCTGCGCTCGACAGCGGCCAGTGCGCGGACGACCATGTAGCGCTCGAGGCCGTCGGTGATGTTGCTGCGCTTGCGCAGACCGGCGGTATCGGTGAAGATGAACTTGCCGTAAGCGTTGTCCACGGGGGTGTCGATGGCGTCGCGGGTGGTGCCGGCCTCGTTGGCCACGATCATGCGGTTCTCACCGAGGATGCGGTTGGTCAGGCTGGACTTGCCCACGTTGGGGCGGCCGATGATGGCGACGGGGATGCGGTCCTCCTCCACGACGGTCTCACTGAAATCGAGGTGGGCGCAGACGGCGTCCAGCAGGTCGCCGGTGCCGTGGCCGTGGACGGACGAGATGGGCATGACTTCGTCGAAGCCGAGGTTATAGAACTCGTAGAGCTCCATGGGGGTCTCGCCCACATTGTCGCATTTGTTGACAGCGAGGATGATGGGCTTGTGGCTGCGGCGCAGCATATGGGCCACGTCCTCGTCGGCGGCGGTCAGGCCGTTGCGCACGTCCACCACCATGATGATGCAGTCGGCGGTGTCGATGGCGATCTGGGCCTGCTCGCGCATATGGGCCAGAATGCCCTCGGTGGCCTTGGGCTCAATGCCGCCGGTATCCACCAGCAGGAACTCGTGGCCGCTCCACTCGCAGTTGGCGAAGATGCGGTCGC
>ENA-OQNA01000028-OQNA01000028.1-human-gut-metagenome-genome-assembly--contig:-NODE-28-length-52648-cov-5.005198_pt1 | contig 52648 bp, 67 predicted proteins | sample MGYA00242625_ERZ504872 | MGnify/ENA primary metagenome ERZ504872 (study PRJEB26092, sample SAMD00036425) | human gut metagenome | host: Homo sapiens | study: EMG produced TPA metagenomics assembly of...
CTCCCTTTGGGAGAGGTGGACGCGAACAACGTGAGCGGACGGAGAGGGCGAGGCCGTCGGCCAAAGAAAACTAACTTGGAGGGTTTCCTTCCCTGCAAAACGCGGGTTCACCCTGTTGCGCGACAGCCGCAGGCTGGCAGCAGCAAATGCAATCAACCGGAACGGCCCTTCCTGTGAAAATGCAGTTCAGAAACGCCCGCAGGCGTTTCTGAACTGCCAATATAAAATTGTATTTCCGCTAAATATAGCCAGAGCAAAGCGGCGGCTATTTCAAATCGTGCCCTCAGTCCTCAAACAGGGGCTTCATCAGGGGCAGGAAGTCCAGCGTTGCAAAGTAGTCGCGGGGGGTCTCGGCGCGGCGGATGAGCCGGTGGGAGCCGTCCTCGCACAGCAGCACTTCGGCGCTGCGCAGCTTGCCGTTGTAGTTGTAGCCCATGGCCGAGCCGTGGGCACCGGTATCGTGGATGTAGAGCACGTCCCCGATGTCGATCTTGGGCAGCATCCGGTCGATGGCAAACTTGTCGTTGTTCTCGCACAGGCCGCCCACCACGTCGTACATGTGGTCGCAGGGGGCGTCCTCCTTGCCCAGCACGGTGATGTGATGATAGGCCCCGTACATGGCCGGGCGCATCAGGTTGGCCGCGCAGGCGTCCAGACCGATGTACTCCTTGTAGATGTGCTTTTCGTGGATGGCGGTTGCCACCAGTGCGCCGTAGGGGCCGGTGGTGAAGCGGCCCATCTCGGTAAAGATGGCCACGTCGCCCATGCCGGCCGGCACCAGGATCTCCTCAAACTTCTTGCGCACGCCCTCGCCGATGGCCAGGATGTCGTTCTCGGTCTGCTCCGGGCGGTAGGGGATGCCCACGCCGCCGGACAGGTTGATGTAGCCGATGTGGGCACCGGTGGCCTCGTGCACCCGCACCGCCAGCCGGAACAGGATGGCGGCCAGCTCCGGGTAGTAGGCATCCGAGATGGTGTTGGACGCCAGGAAGGCGTGGATGCCGAAGTGCTTGGCACCCTTGGCCATCAGCTTTTTGTAGCTGTCGATCATCTGCTCTTCGGTCATGCCGTATTTGGCATCGCCGGGCTTGTCCATCACCTGGAAGCCCTCTTCGCTCTCGCCCAGGCTGAAGGTGCCGCCCGGATTGTAGCGGCAGAACACCGTCTCCGGCACGCCGGCCACCCGGTCCAGGAAGTCCACCATGGTGGCGTCGTCCAGGTTGATGTAGGCACCCAGCTCATGGGCCTTTTGCATGTCCTCCACGGGGGTCTGGTTGGACGAGAACATGATATCGCTGCCGGTAAAGCCGCACACCTCGCTGAGCATCAGCTCGGTCAGGGACGAGCAGTCCACGCCGCAGCCCTCTTCCTGCAGAATTTGCAGGATGACGGGGTTGGGCAGGGCCTTGACGGCAAAATACTCCTTGAAGCCCTTGTTCCAGCTGAACGCCTTGTTGATGCGGCGGGCATTTTCCCGGATGCCCTTTTCGTCGTAAACGTGGAAGGGCGTGGGCACATCCTGAATGATCTCCTGTGCCATGGCCTCGGTCAGGAACGGTTTCTTTTCCATAGTTACATCCCTCTCATTTATTATGCACGCGGCCCATTGCCGCAGTTGCCAACTTGCTGTCTTTCCCTTACAGCTTCAGGTTCTCGCGGGTGGGGGTAAAGGTGGGGATCATGGCGGCAAGCTGCTTCACCACGCCCTCGTCGTTGTGGGCGGCGGCGGCTTCCAGCGCCTGCAGCTGCTCGTAGAACTGCGCCAGGTCGATGGTGCGGGGGCTTGCCACAAAAATTTTGTTGTGCTGGGTGCGGCGCATCTTGTCCTGCTCCTCGTCCATCATCAGCTCTTCGTAGAGCTTCTCGCCGGGGCGCAGGCCCACCACCCGGATCTCCATGTTCACGCCCGGCTCGTAGCCGTAAAAGCGGATGAGCTGCTTGGCAAGGTCCATGATCTTGACCGGCTCCCCCATGTCCAGCACATAGATGTTGCCGCTTTCGGCCAGGGCACCGGCCTGCAGCACCAGCTGGGCCGCCTCCGGGATGGTCATGAAGTAGCGCTCGATGTTCTCATCGGTCAGGGTGACCGGGCCGCCCTTTTTGATCTGGGCTTCAAACAGCGGGATGACGCTGCCGTGGCTGCCCAGCACGTTGCCGAACCGCACCGCCACACACTTCATGTCGGTGTTGCCCGCAAAGGTCTGGATGAGCATCTCACAGATGCGCTTGGTGCAGCCCATGACGCTGGTGGGGTTGACGGCCTTGTCGGTGGAAAGCTGCACGAACCGCTCCACCCCGTGCTCGCTGGCGCTCACCAGCAGGTTCTTGGTGCCCAGCACGTTGTTCTTGACCGCCTCGGCGGGGCTGACCTCCATCAGCGGCACATGCTTGTGGGCCGCCGCGTGGAACACCACCGTGGGGTGGTAGGTCTCAAACACCTCGTCCAGCCGCTTTTTGTCCCGGATGGAGCCGATGAGCACGGTCACCGGGATATCCCGGCCATACTTCTGCTGCAGTTCCATCTGCAGCTCGTAGGCGCAGTTCTCGTAGATGTCAAAGATGAGCAGCTTGCCCGGGTGGAAGCGCATCACCTGCCGGCACAGCTCCGAGCCGATGGAGCCGCCGCCGCCCGTCACCAGCACCGTTTTGCCGGTGAGGTAGCCGGAGATCTTCTCCATGTCCAGCGTCACCTCGTCGCGGGACAAAAAGTCCGCCGGGTTCAGCTCCCGGAAAGCCCCCTGCTGGGGTGCACCGCTGCCCACCAGCTGGGGGTCACTGAGCATCTGCACCGCGCAGTGGGTGCTCACGCACAGGTCGATGACGTGGTTCAGGCGGCTGCCCTTCAGGGTGGGGATGGCCACCAGGATGGTGTGGATGCCGTAGCGCTTGCACAGCTCCGGGATCTGCTCCAGCGTGCCCTTGACCGGCACGCCGTGGATGGTCTGGTGGAGCTTGGCGGGGTCATCGTCCACGGCCAGCACCGGGCGGCCATACTGCTTGTTGGTCTTGCACACGTTGATGGCCCAGGCCCCGGCCTCGCCCGCGCCCACGATCATCACGGGGCGGTTGGGGTCGCGGCTGGCCGCACCGCGCAGGCGCTCGCCCAGCGGGTGGTTCAAAAACAGCCGCCATGCCAGACGGCTGCCGCCCACCAGCAGCAGGATGAGCACCGCCGCCATGCAGTTGGCCGAGTTGAACAGCACACCGTGGATGCACCGGCGGTTGACCACATACACGATGCCGGTGGGCACCGCCACCATGACCGCAAGGCGCAGCAGGTCCCGCTCGCCCGCGTACTTCCACAGCACCGAGTACAGCCCGCCCAGCAAAAAGCTGGCCACATACACAGCCACGATCCAGGGCAGGTTACGGTACAGGATGGCAAGGTTGTGGGGCCACCAGGCGGCTTCCACCGCACCGTCGGCCCGCAGCAGCAGCGCAAAATAAAAACTGAACGCCACGATGGCGGCATCCAGTGCCGCCAGCACAGCGCGGCGCAGGTAGACCCGCGCTCTGGTCTCTTTGGGTTTCTCGTTCACGAAAGGTTCCTCTTTTGTTCCGGGGAGCGGGCAGTGCCCGCCGCCATTTTACAGGCCGCGGCAGTCCCGGCGGCCTTATCCTATATATTATACACAGAATGCGGTGCTCTGTCCAGAAATTTGTGGAGGGAACCCTCTCAGGGCACCCACTACACTTAGTTTGCAGGGTCCAGATTGTAAAATCTGGCACCCGGCAAGCTAAGTTTTTTTTTATGCCCGCAAGTAGAAAAGAGGTGAGAACATGGCGAGCTACGCTTTCGCAACGCTCCAGGCCCGGCAGGCGCTCCAGGAGCTTTGGGAGCAAGGCAAAACGGTCAAAGACATGGCGGTGGCCCTTGATGTGCCGCTGTCCACGCTCTACACGGAACTGCGCCGGGGCCGTTCTGGGGTCCGCCTCCCGGACCAGCGATTGCAGTATGATGCTTCCCTTGCCCAGCTCAGGATGCAGCAGGAACTTGAGCGGAGGGGAAAGCAGAGCCGCTGAGGTACATACCCGCACCACCGCTTTTCACAACATTCAAAGGAGGCACACCATGAAACCCATTATTTTGAGGACCCGGACCAGCACCGATGAGTGCATCGGCACCGTCCGGCTCACCCCGGAGGCGGAGAAAGTAGTCCGGCGGCTCCGTTTCAAGACCGGCCTGCCCATCCGTCAAATTGTGTCTGAAATCATCGTCCAGGCGGAAAACCTCATTGACATCTCCGGGGACGATGATGAGGACGAAACCGACCAGTGAGGAGGGCCAGCATGTACGAGTACAAGTATAGCATCGGCGTGCGGCACGAGTCCACCGGCGAAAGGCTCAAACTTGAGGTTTGGGCTGAGGATGTGGACGCCGCCACCCGTAAGCTGATCGGCACCCTCATTGGCCCGGAATGTGAGTACATCTGGACCGGCTCCGGCCCCATCTACGAAAACAACCAGCTCATCCGCCGTGAAAAGAAAGACTGAGGAGGACATCACCAATGAAAACCGCTGTTCAGAACATCACCCCCGGCAAGGTCATTGATTACCACGGGGAGCCCTGCCTGGTGCTGGAGCACCGCAAGGACGGCACCCTGCTGCTCCACCTGGAGCAGATGACCCACGCCTTTGGCAGCACCAACAACTTTGCCGCCAGCTCCCTGCGGGCCCACCTCAATGGCCCCTACCTGCGGAGCCTCACGGACGGCAACCCCGATGAGGTCATCACCCGCACCGTGGACCTCACCGCCCTCAACGGCTCCACGGAGTATGGCACCTGTGACTGCAAGGTGGCCCCGCTGACCCTGGACGAGCTCCGCAAGTACCATGACATCCTGCCCCTGCCGGAGCGCTTTGAGTGGTCTGTGACGCCCTGGAGCACCCCCAAGGTCAATGAGGATGACACATGGGTCATGGGGCTGTACTCCAATGGTATCCACTACTACGTCTGCGACTACTCCTACGGGTCCCGCCCCGCTTTCCTCATTTCCTCCTCCCTCACCGTGGAGGCTGAGGACACCAACCCCCTGGAGCAGTACACCGTCCGAGAGCTGGCGGAGGAGCTTTTCCGCCGCATCGGCAACTAAGGGGTGAGCTCCGTGACCACCCATGAGATTGGCCAGAGAGCCCCCAGCCGCCATGCCCGGCGCAAGCGCCGCCGCAACTATGGCCCGGTCATCATCCTGGCGCTGGTGTGCGCCGCCATTTTCGCCGCCGGTTACTGCGTGGGGGTGAGCGCCGCTGACAAAGCGGTGCCCACCCTCCCGGAGCCGGTCCTGGAGAGCACCGCCACCCCGGAGCCCTCAGCGGAGCCCAGCGTGGCCCCCACACCCAGCCCCACCCCGGGGGCGGTGCTCTGGCGGGATGACATCGTGACGGACGGCAACCTCCTGGACTATGACCTCCAGGTGACCATGCAGGCCTGCTGTGAGGAGTACGGCGTCCCATACGCCCTGGCGCTGGCCGTGGCCGATGTGGAAAGCCGCTTTGACCCGGATGCCGCCAGCAGCACCAATGACTATGGCCTCATGCAAATCAACCAGGTCAACCATGGGTGGCTCCTGGAGCAAGGGATTGACCCCATGACGCCCGCCGGAAACATTGAGGCCGGTGTCCTGTTCCTCTCCGACTACCTCACCGCATACGGGGACCCGGAGCTGGCCGTCATGGCCTACAACTGCGGCCCCTCTGGCGCTCAAAACCTGTGGGCCGCCGGGACATACTCCACCGACCACTCCCGCAAGGTCATGGACCGCTTTGACTACTGGACAAGCGTTTTGGAGGACTGAGCCATGCCCTACTACTGGACTTGCCCCTATTGCGGGGCCAACCTGGACCCCGGAGAAAAATGTGACTGCAAAGACAACGAAAAGGAGGATGACATCCATGATGGAAATGAAAATCACCGTTGAGGCTCCCGATCTGGCCGCCTCTATCCTCAAGCTGGCGGAGGCCATTGCCTCCGGCCCGGACCCCGACATCTTGACCCCGGATGAGCCCCTGCCGGTGGCCAGCTATCCCACCGCCCCGGCCCCGGCCCCTGCGCCCGCTCCTGCGGCCCCTGTGAGCCCTGCGCCGGTCACCCCTACCCAGACCCCTACCCCTGCTCCTGCGCCCCCTGTGGCGGCCCCCAGCCCCGCTCCTGCGCCGACTGCTGGCCAGACATCTGCCGCCCCTGGTAACACCCCGGCCCCCACCGTGCCCGTGGCGGGAGCCCCCACCTACACCCTGGACCAAATCTCCCGTGCCGGGGCCTCCCTGGTGGATGCCGGGAAGATGCAGCATCTTTTGGAGCTGCTGGGCCGCTACGGCGTGCAGGCCGTCACCCAGCTCCAGCCGGAGCAGTACGGTGCTTTTGCCACCGAGCTCCGGGCCCTGGGCGCTCAGATTTAAGGAGGTGCCACCATGCCCCCTGTCAAACACGCCCTGCTTTCGGCGTCCTCCGCCTCCCGCTGGCTGGTATGCACGGCGGCCCCCCGCTTTGAGGAGGGCCTGCCGGAGAGCACCAGCGAGTATGCGGAGGAGGGCCGCCTGGCCCACGCCATTGGTGAGCTCAAGGTCACCAAGAAATGCACCCCCATGAGCACCCGGACCTACAACACCCGGCTCAACAAGCTCAAAAAGGACCCCCTCTACACCCCGGAGATGGACAAGACCACGGACCTCTACCTGGAACACATCACGGAGCAGGTCATGGCCTATGACACCGCCCCACCGTGGCCGTGGAGGTCCAGGTGGACTTTTCGGACTATGTGCCGGAGGGCTTTGGCACCTGTGACTGCTGCATCATCGGCGGTGACCTCCTCAGCATCGTGGACTACAAGCACGGCAAGGGCGTCCCCGTGTCCGCCGTGGGCAATCCCCAAATGCGGCTTTACGCCCTGGGCGCTCTCCACCGCTATGCCCCCGTGTTCGGGGACACCATCAAGCGGGTCCGCATGACCATTGACCAGCCCCGGCTTGACAGCTACACCACGGATGAAATCACCGTTGAGGAGCTGCGGGCCTGGGGCGAGAGCATCAAGCCCATCGCCCAGAAAGCCTTTTCCGGCCTGGGGGAGTTTGTCCCCGGCGACCATTGCCGCTTTTGCCGTGGCAAGGCCCAATGCCGGGCCCGTGCCAACATCAACACCGCCCTGGAGGACTTCAAGGACTGTGTGCCCGCCGGGAGTATTCCGGCGGATGCCCTGGTCCCCCAGGAGCACTCCCACACCGGGGCGCTCACCGGGGAGGAAATCCACCCGCTACTCTCTGATGAGGAAATCGGTGCCCTCCTGTATCGGGGCAAGTTTCTGGTCCAATGGTACACGGACCTTGAGAACTATGCCACCGAGGCCCTGAAACAGGGAAAAGCCATCCCCGGATGGAAACTGGTGGAGGGCCGGAGCAATCGGACCTTTACTAACCAGGAGGAGGCCATCAAGGCGGTCATTGCCGCCGGTTATGATGAGGCTATGGTTTACGAGCGCAAGCCCAAGACCCTCACCCAACTGGAGGAGCTGATGGGCAAGGCTGACTTTAAGGAGAAGATTGGCAGCTTTGTCTACAAGCCGCCCGGCAAGCCCACCCTTGCCCCTGCCTCCGACAAACGGGAGGCATACAGCCCCGCCGCTACGGACTTCGCCGGGGTGGGTGCAGATGCTTAAATACAACACCTGTGCCCACGCCCGGCCCGGCCTCCGCCCGTTTGTCCCGCTGGACTGCAAAGACCATGACCCGGTTTTCCCTGTGGCCCCGTGCTGCACCCGGTCCGTGCAGTACAAGGTGGCGGAGCCCAGGAGCTACATTTCCGCCCTGCCAGATCGGGACCGCTGTGAGAGCTGCCCCATGTTCACTGACCCGGACACCCTGGTCCACATCCGGGCGGACACTTTCCGGGCGGACATCTACCTGGACCGGCTCTGTGACATGACCATCCCCAACACCCGCAAGCTGTTCAAGCTGATGCACCGCTGGGACTTTGACAACCGGCAGGCTATTGACCGGCTGACCCGCAAAGTTAAGGCCGCCAAAGCCCGGCATGAGCGCTGGGTGAAAATCAAGGCGCTATGGGCGGACACCGCCCTTTGATACGCAACACACAAGGCAATCTATCAAAAAGGAGAACAAAGACTATGTATCAGAATGACCCCATGAAAGTGCTGACCGGCGAGGTCCGCCTGTCCTACTGCAATCTGACCACCCCCAGAGCCGCCAAGCAGGGCGGTGAGCCCAAGTATTCCGTCACCATCCTCATCCCCAAGACGGATGTGAGCACCAAGGCGGACATTGATGCCGCCATCCAGGCCGCCGCCCAGGAGGCCTTGACCAAGGTGTGGAACGGTGCCCGGCCTCCCATGCTGGCCGTCCCCGTCTGGGACGGTGACGGCGTGAGAAAGTCCGGCGTCCCCTTTGGCGATGAGTGCAAGGGCCATTGGGTGATGACCGCCTCCACCAAGAACAAGCCCCAGGTGGTGGGCATCGACAACATCAACTGTGAGCTGGCCCCCTCTGACATTTACAGCGGGATGTATGGCCGGGTCACCATCCGCTTTTTCGGCTACTCCAACAGCGGCAATAAGGGCATCGGCTGCGGCCTGGGCAATGTCCTCAAGACCCGTGACGGGGAGCCCTTGAGCGGCCAGGCCTCCGCCGCCTCCGACTTTGCCGGGATTGGCGGCGCTCCCACCGCCCCTGCCGCTCCGGCCTACGGTGCCCCGGCGGCCCCCGGCTACGGTGCCGCCCCACCCCCGCAAACACCCCGCCCTGGAACGGCAACAACGGCATCAACCCCATCACTGGCCAGCCCATGTGATAACGACAAAAGGAGGATTTACCGATGAAAACCCGCTTTGATGGAAAGCTCTGGATTGGAGCCTTTGGCCTGGCTATTGAGGTCAAGGACATGGAAACCGCCCACCTGCTCAACACGGTCAAGATGCTGGTGCAGAAACCCGCCCGTGTCCAGGCCATGCTGGTCAACGACATTGAGGACGCCACCTTTGAGGAGCAGGAGGCCTGGACCCCTACCGGCAACGGGGAGGACATCCGCAAGAAGTCCCTCCACAACGCCACCAGCCTCTCCTCTGAGGAACTGGTCCAGTATGTGACCGGCACCCCGCTCTTTAAGACCATGATGGATGAGCTGGAGGCCCGTGGCGTGAACACGGAGAACATCATGGAGCTCTACACCAAGGACGCCGCTTTCAGCGCATAAGGAGCCCCGTCATGCACCATCTCAGCATTGACCTTGAAACCTACTCCAGCGTGCCGCTGGCAAAGGCCGGTGCCCAGAAGTACATCCAGAGCCCGGACTTTGAAATCCTGCTCTTTGCGTTCAGCGTGGATGGTGCGCCTGTTCAAATCATCGACCTGGCACGGGGGAGCGGCTCCCCCCGTGGCTGGTCCAGGCCATCACCAGCCCGGAGTACATCAAGCACGCCTACAACGCCCCCTTTGAATGGGGCTGTCTGTCCAAGTACATGGGCACCCTGCCGCCAGACCAATGGCGCTGCACCATGTTTCATGGCCTCTACTGCGGCTACACGGCAGGTCTGGACGCCACCGGCAAGGCCCTGGGGCTCCCCCAGGACAAGCAAAAGCTCAATACCGGCAAGGCCCTCATCCGTTATTTCTGCGTCCCCTGCAAGCCCTCCAAGGCCAATGGCCAGCGGAGCCGCAACCTGCCCCAGCATGACCCCGCCAAATGGGAGCTTTTCAAGACCTATTGCAAGCAGGATGTGGTCACCGAGATGGAGATTGAAAAGCGGCTGTCCGCTTTCCCCGTCCCGGATTGGGTGCAAAAGCAATGGGAAACGGACCTCATCGATCAACGCCAGGGGCGTGGCCGTGGACCTGGAGCTGGTCACCGGGGCCCTCTCTCTGGGGGGACACCGTGCGCCAGACCCTCATGGCGGAGGCCATGCGGCTCTCCGGCCTGTCCAACCCCAACAGCGTGGCCCAGCTCACCACCTGGCTCCAGGAGGAGATTGGTGAGGAGCTGGCCGATCTGAGAAAGGACACGGTGGCCCGCCTGCTGGGCCGTGACGATAACAGCCCCCAGGTGAGCCGGATGCTGGAGATACGCCAAGAGCTGGGCAAGACCTCCACCAAGAAGTATGACGCCATTGAGGCCGCCGTCTGCGAGGACGGACGGGTCCGAGGCCTGCTCCAATTCTACGGGGCGAACAGGACCGGGCGGTGGGCCGGGAGGCTGGTGCAAGTGCAAAACCTGCCCCGGACCTATACGGAGCCGCTGGACCTGGCCCGTGAGCTGGTCAAGGGCCGTAAGCTGGATGCCCTCCGGCTCATCTATGGGAGCGTGCCAGACACCCTCAGCCAGCTCATCCGCACGGCCTTTGTGGCCCCGGAGGGGCATGTGCTGATTGACGCCGACTTTTCCGCCATTGAGGCCCGTGTCATCTCATGGCTGGCCAAGGAGCAATGGCGGCTGGAAGTGTTCCGCACCCACGGCAAAATCTATGAGGCATCCGCCTCTCAAATGTTCGGCGTCCCCCTGGAGCTCATCAAGAAAGGCCGCCCGGAGTACGCCCTCCGCCAAAAGGGAAAGGTGGCAGAGCTGGCCCTGGGCTACCAGGGCAGCACCGGGGCCCTCATCACCATGGGAGCCCTGGACATGGGCCTCACCGAGGAGGAGCTCCCGGGCATCGTGAGCCGCTGGCGGGAGGCCAACAAGCGCATCCGTGACCTGTGGTATTCCATGGACAATGCCGCTGTCCAGGTCATCACCGAGGGCGGCAGTACCGGCGTCAACGGCCTGCTGCTGGCCCGTGAGTACGACTATGACAACGGCACCGACTGCCTCACCATCCGGCTCCCCTCCGGGCGCAAGCTCTACTATATCAGCCCCGGCATTGGCCAGAACGAATGGGGGCGGCCCTCCATCTCCTACATGGGCATGGACCAGAAAACAAAGCGCTGGAAACGCATCGAAACCTATGGCGGCAAGCTGGTGGAGAACTGCGTGCAGGCCATTGCCCGTGACTGCCTGGCCCTGTCCATTGACCGGCTGGAGGCCGCCGGGCTCCCCGTGGTGTTCCATGTGCATGATGAGGTGGTCATTGATGTGGCCCCCTGGGACACGGAGGACGCCATGCTCTCCACCGTCTGCTCCATCATGGGGGAGCCGGTGCCCTGGGCCCCGGACCTGCCCCTCAAAGCCGCCGGGTGGGTGGGCTACTACTTCACAAAGGATTAAATCAAAGGAGGCACGGACCATGCACATGGTAAACGATAAAGGCGAGGCCGTCTATTACAACCTGGTCCGCAAGAACAACAAGGACTACTGGCTGGTGCAGGGCATCGGCTCCACCGTTGTCTATGGGCGGGACCGGGAGCGCCGCAAGAGCCGCCATTTCACCCAGGAACAGCAGGCGGAGCGCTACCTTGCCCGGCATGGTTTCCGGGCCGATTGACCGCCGTTTTTTCCGGCGGAAAAAACACAAAGGAGAAACACCCGCATGAACGGACTGCTCATTGACTGTTTTGCAGGTGGCGGAGGGGCCAGCAAAGGCATTGAGCTGGCCCTCAACCGTCCCATTGACATTGCCATCAACCATGACCCGGAGGCAATCCGCATCCACAAGGTCAACCACCCCCACACCCTGCATCTGACGGAGGACATTTTCACCGTTGACCTGCCCAAATATGTGGCAGGCAGGCCGGTTGACCTCATGTGGGCCTCACCGGACTGCACCAGCCACTCAAAGGCAAAGGGCGGACAGCCCAGGCACCAGGGGCTCCGTATTCTCCCCTGGGCCGTCTACAAACACGCAAAGGCCATTTTGCCGGAAATCATCATCATGGAAAATGTTGAGGAAATCCAGCAATGGGGCCCTCTGGACAGCACCGGCAAACCCATCAAGGAGCGGGCCGGGGAGGACTACAACAAATTCATCAAGGCCATGTGCTCCCTGGGGTATGCCTTTGACAGCCGTGAGCTTGTGGCCGCTGATTATGGAGCACCAACCACCAGAAAACGGTGGTATGCCATATTTAGGCGGGACATGCGCCCTATTATCTGGCCAACACGCACGCATAGCAAGGAGGGCGGAAACGGCACAGAGAAATGGCTCCCCTGTGGGGACTTCATTGACTGGTCTGACCTGGGGCGATCTATTTTCAACCGGCCCAAACCTCTGGCGGATGCCACCATGCGCCGCATTGCGAATGGCTACCGCAAGTATGTTGTGGAAAACCCCACCCCGTACATCGTGAACAACCAGGAGGCCTTTGCTTTTCTCATCCAATACCACGGAGAAACCAAAGCCGGAGATGCCCGGGGGCAGCTCTTGACGGAGCCCATCAAAACCATTGACACCAGCAACCGCTATGGCCTTGTGACGGCCTTTGTCACCAAGTTTTACAAAACCGGCATTGGCCAGAGCTGCCGGGAGCCCATCCACACCATCACGACCTCCCCCGGCCACTTTGGCCTGGTGTCCGCTTTCCTCATCAAATACTACGGCACCGGCTGCGGGCAGACCCTTGAGGAGCCCCTGGCCACCATCACCACCAAAGACCGTTTTGGCCTGGTGAATGTCGTGACAGAGCTGAATGGCCAGCAGTACATCCTCAAGGACATTTTCCTGCGGATGCTCAAGGCAGAGCCGGAGCTCAAACTCATGCAGGGCTTTCCTGCGGACTACATCATCACCCATGACAGCGAGGGCAGGCCCTACCCCATCAAGGAACAGGTGGCCCGCATCGGCAACAGCGTGGTGCCGATCATGGCCAAGGCTCTGGTCCAGGCAAACTGCCCACACATGATAAGGGAGGAACTGAGCGCATGAGGAAAAAGTTTACTGTGTTAGACCTCATTTTTTCCATTGGCCGGGGCAGCGATGACATCCCCGTCACCGTGAAAACCTCAAGGGAGGAAGTGGGGACCGCTCCCTCCCTGCGGTGGATGGAAAACCCCCGCCACTGTGGCCCCGGCATCCTGGAGGCAAGGGTGAAAGAGCTGACCATCTGCAAGGACGCCATCACCATTGTCATCCAGCCGAAAGAGTACAACACCAAAATCTAAGGAGGTACATTATGGCTGACTTAAAAATTTTCGCCCGGACCATCGAGCCGGAGGCCATGGCCCAGATTGAACAAATGGCCGCCGCCCCCGTTGCGGAGGGCTCCAAAATCCGCATCATGCCGGATTGCCATGCTGGGAAAGGCTGCACCATCGGCACCACCATGACCATCCATGACCGAGTGTGCCCCAACCTGGTGGGTGTGGACATCGCCTGTGGCGTCATGCTGGCCCGCACCAACATTTCCTTTGAGGAACGACTTGAGGAGCTGGATGCCGCAATCCGAAAAAGAGTACCTTGCGGGAGGGCCGTTCACGCCTACCGCTACCCCGTTTACACGGAGCTTGAAAAGATGTACTGCTGGGGCGATCTGCGGCAGGACACCAAAGACCTGGCCATGAGGAGCGCCGGGACCCTGGGCGGCGGAAACCATTTCATTGAGGCCTATGCTGGAGGCGCTTTGTGCGTCCACACGGGGAGCCGCAATATTGGCCTCTCTGTGGCCAACTATTACCAAGACATTGCCGCTCACAAAAGCAAGCAGAGGGGACGCCCGGACCTCTCCCAGATTGAGCCCCAGCAGCGTGAGGCCAAGCTCAAAGAATGGAAAACCGCCTTGAAAGCAGCAGGCCCGGATGACCTTGCCTATCTGGAGGGCGAGGACCTGGAGCACTACCTGCACGACTGCGCCATCATCAACGCCTTTGCCAGAACGAACAGGGAAACCATCATCCACAACATCCTTGATGAAATGGGAGGTTTCCTCTTTGAGTGCCACGACACCATCCACAACTACATTGACACCGCCGCCGGGGTGCTGAGGAAAGGGGCCGTTTCCGCTAAGGCCGGGGAAAAGCTGACCATCCCCCTCAACATGCGGGACGGCATCCTGGTGTGCATCGGCAAAGGAAATGAGGACTGGAACTGTTCCGCTCCCCACGGTGCTGGGCGGCTCTACTCCAGAAAACAGGCCCGGCGCAAATTCTCACTTGAACAGTATGAGGCCTCTATGGCCGGTATCTATACCACCTGCGTGAATTTTGACACGATGGATGAGGCCCCCTTTGCCTATAAGGACATGGAGGAAATCATCTCCTACATCCAGCCCACCGTTACCATTGAGGGGCGGCTGGTGCCCGTCTACAACTTCAAGGCCGGAAACTGAAAGGAGGCTTTGACCATGGCCAAGAACAAAAAGCGCCGCCGCCCGGCGCCCAAGACCTGTGACCCCAACCTCTGCGACCATTGCATGTATATTGGGGACGGTGACTTTGTGTGTGACCTCCACGGCCTGGGGCCGGAGGAAACCGTCTTTGTGCTGGAGGATTGGGAGCCCACGGAGAACTACCTGCAATGCCGCCGGGGAGGTGCTGCGAGATGACCCCTAAACCCTGGGAGAATGGCGAGGGCTACCCAGACCCCACCGCATACAACGCCCTGCGGCCTATCATGCAGGAGGACGCCGCCCTGGAGGGAAAGGTCAATTTTCTCATCAAGGTGCTCAAGTTTATCATAGCGGAAAGCGGCTTTGAGCTGCTGGCCCGCATCGAAATCAAGGACAAAAAGACCGGGAGGTGTTTTAGATGACCCCATGGGAAACCGCCGTCTGCCAGCGGGCCGTTGAGGCCTACGGCAAAGAGCACCAGCTCATCATCTGCATGGAGGAAATGGCAGAGCTGACCAAGGAGCTCTCCAAAAACCTCCGGGGCCACAACAACCTCCAGGAGATTGCAGAGGAGGTGGCCGATGTGGAAATCATGCTGGGGCAGGTAAAGCTCCTGTTTGATCTGAAAGAGGCCGCCGCCGATGCCAAGGAGGCCAAGCTCCTCCGCCTGCGTGAGCGTATCATCAAGGACACCGGGGAGCAGGACTATTCCACCAGCTTGTGCCGGAAATGGCTGGATGAGCACATCACCAAGACCGTGCATGACGCTGTTTCTCTGGCCTCCAGCCATGAGCTGAAAAAACCCGACTAAGAGGTGCCGCCCCATGCAATATGACCGCAAAATCACAATATCCGCCGGGAGCAACCGGCGGGCCATGACCTGGCAAGCCCAGACCATGCTCATCTCCGAGCTGTGGGCCCGGCTCCAGGCCCCCGCCAGAGGCACGGAAACCCTGGCGGCATATCTGAATATGAAAAAGGCCCAGCAGGATGACCTCAAGGATGTGGGCGGCTTTATGGCCGGCACACTGTCCGGGCCCCGGCGCAAAGCCAACAATGTGACCGGGCGTGATGTCATCACCCTGGACCTGGACAACATCCCCTCCGGGGGCACGGAGGATGTCCTGCGCCGGGTGGAGGCCCTGGGCTGCGGCTATTGCATCTATTCCACCCGTAAGCACAGCCCAGCGGCTCCCCGCCTGCGTGTTCTGCTCCCCACGGACAGGACCATGACGGCGGATGAGTATGAGCCCTGTGCCCGCAAAATGGCGGAGTACATAGGCCTGGAGCTCATAGACCCCACAACCTTTGAGGTGTCCCGCCTCATGTATTGGCCATCATGCTGCGCTGACAGCCAATACATCTATGTGTGGAAAGACAAGCCCCTGCTCTCTGCCAACGGCCTGCTGGCCAAATATGATGACTGGACCGACTGCACCGCCTGGCCCCAGGTGCCGGGCGCTCTGAGCCTGCCCAAGCTGGCCGTCAAGCAGGGCGACCCGGAGGGCAAGACCGGCGTGGTGGGCGCTTTCTGCCGCACCTATGACATCTACCGGGCCATGGATGAGCTCATCCCCGGCATCTATGAGCCGGTGGACAATATGCCGGGCCGCTACACCTACCTGGGCGGCTCCACCACCGGCGGCGCTGTCATCTACGACAACGGCAAATTCCTCTATTCCCACCACGCCACCGACCCGTGCAGCAACCGCCTGGTCAATGCCTTTGATATGGTCCGCCTCCACCGCTTTGGGGACAAGGATGATGAGGCCCAGCCGGGCACCCCCACCAACCGCCTGCCCTCCTACAAGGCCATGTGTGAGCTGGCCGTGGAGGACAAGGATGTGGCCGCCCTGATGAGCCAGGAGCGCTACCAGGAGGCCGTGCAGGACTTTGAGGGCGTCACCGGCACCAACGATGAGGACCCCGCCAACTGGATGGGCAAGCTGGCCGTGAACACCCAAACGGGCCTGCCCAAGTCCACCATTGACAATGTGTGGATTATCCTGGAGCATGACCCCCTCCTCAAAGGGAAGTTTGCCCTCAACCAGTTTGCGGGCCGTGGTGAGGTCCTGGGGGCCCTGCCATGGGACGCCCGGACGGGCCGCCGCTTTTGGGATGACAACGACAACCAGGGCCTCTACTGGTACATGGAGCGCTACCACCACATCACCGGCAACGGCAAGATTGACGGGGCGCTTTCCCTGCACTCCAACGCCCACGCTTTCAACGAGATACAGGACTATCTCAAGGGCCTTGTCTGGGACGGGACGCCCCGCCTGGACACGCTCTTTGTGGACTACCTGGGGGCCGCTGACACCCCCTACACCAGGGCCGTGACCCGCAAGTCATTCACCGCCGCCGTGGCCCGTGCTATGGTCCCCGGCATCAAGTATGACACCATGCTCATCCTCTCCGGGCCGCAAGGCCTGGGCAAAAGCACCCTTTTGGATAAGATGAGCCGGGGCTGGTTTAATGACAGCATCCGCACCTTTGAGGGCAAGGAGGCCTCTGAGCTGCTCCAGGGCGTCTGGCTGGTGGAGGTGTCCGAGCTGGACGCTTTCCGCCGGACGGATGTGGCCCGCATCAAGCAGTTTCTCTCCCTGCGGGCGGACCGTTTCCGGGCCGCCTATGGCCGCCATGTCAAGGAGCTGCCCCGGTGCTGTGTCTTTTTCGGCACCACCAACACCTCTGACTACCTCCAGGACCGCACCGGCAACCGGCGCTTTTGGCCGGTGGATGTGGGTGTGGTCCCGCACACAAAAACAGTGTGGTCCGATCTGCCGGAGGAGATTGACCAGCTATGGGCGGAGGCCGTGGTCCGCTGGAGGGCCGGAGAGCCCCTTTTTCTCAAAGGGGAGCTGGAGGATGCCGCCAAGCAAAAGCAGGAGGAGCACCGGGAGGCCAGCACCAGGGAGGGCATCATCATGGACTTTCTGGACAAGCAGGTCCCGGAGGACTGGCAGAGCTGGCCGCTGGACCGCCGCCGCATGTTCTGGGGCGGCGCTGTGCAGGGTGAGGTCAAGCTGGTGGACCGGGACCGGGTGTGTGCCCTGGAGGTGTGGTGTGAGGCCCTGGACGGCAAGCAAAAGGACATCCGCTACTCTGACACGGCGGAAATCAACAGCATCATTGAGGCCTCTGGCAGCTGGGAAAAGAGCAAAAGCGCCTTGCGTTTTGGTTACTGCGGAGCCCAGAGAGGCTTTCTAAAGAGGCGTAACATTTAGTGTAACATTGCCTGCAACATTGATTTTGAATGTTACATCTGCCTGCAACATGTTGCGGGCAATGTTACGGACAATGTTACGGCCTAAACCCTTGAAAACACTGGACTTTTTAAGGCTCTGCAACATTGCAACATTCATTTCTATTGATTTTGAAAATAGAGAGAATTAGAGGATTAGAGAAAATAAAAATTCTCTAAACCGCCTGTGTGCGCATAAGTACGCGCGCGAGGTTACATTGTTGCAGGACCCGATTGGAGGCTGAAAAGATTGAGAGAAAGCAGCATTGAAAGCTACCTGGTCCGCAAGGTGAAAGAGCACGGCGGCCTGTGTTATAAATTCGTGTCCCCCGGCAATCCTGGTGTGCCGGACCGCATCATCATCACCCCCACTGGCAAGACGGTGTATGTGGAGCTGAAAACCGAGATTGGGAGGCTGGCCAAGGTCCAGAAATGGCAGAGAGGCGAGCTGGAGAAACGGGGGGCGGATGTCCGGGTGCTTTATGGGATGGACGCCGTGAAAGAGTTTCTGAGGGAGGTTTTTGGTGATGCAGTACATACCGCATGACTACCAGGCCTACTGCATCCAGCGGGTGGTGGAGGACCCCACGGTGGGGCTGTTTCTCCGGCCAGGGCTGGGCAAAACGGTCATCACTCTGTCTGCGGTCAATATCCTCAAATATTTCCGCTGGCAGGTGGCCAAGGTCCTGGTGGTGGCCCCCAAAAAGGTGGCGGAGGCCACCTGGAGCAAGGAGGCAGCTAAGTGGGACCACCTCCAGCATCTCCGGGTGTCCACCGTTCTGGGGAGCGCCAGCAAGCGCATCAAGGCCCTCAACACTCCGGCGGATGTCTATGTCATCAACCGTGAAAACTTTGAGTGGCTGGTGGACTACTACCAGCAGGCCTGGCCGTTTGACATGGTGGTTTTCGATGAAAGCACCAGTTTCAAAAACCCCCAGAGCAAGCGGTTTAAGGCGGCCAAGCGTATCCGCCGGTTTATTAAGAAAGTGGTGCTGCTGACCGGCACGCCGTCCTCCAAGGGGCTGATTGACTTATGGGCCCAGGTGTACCTCCTGGACGGCGGTGCCCGTCTGGGGCCCACGCTTTCCGCCTACCGGGAGAGATACTTTGACCCGGACCAGCGGAGCCGGACCCAGATTTTTTCCTACAAGGCCAAGGACGGAGCGGAGAGCGCCGTGCTGGGTGCCATCTCTGACATCTGCATCTCCATGAAAGCGGAGGACTACCTGCAACTGCCGGACTTCATCCAGCATGAAATCCCCGTCATGCTGGACCCCAAGGCCAAAAAGGCCTATGACCAGTTTGAGCGGGACCTGTTGCTGGAGGTGGATGAGGACATCATCACGGCGGGCACCGCCGGGGTCCTGGTGGGCAAGCTGCTGCAATTCTGCAATGGGGCCGTGTATGGCAATGACGGCAAGGTGGTCCCGGTGCATGACTGCAAGCTGGAGGCCTACACGGAGCTGCTGGAGCAACTCAATGGGGAGCATTGCCTCACATTCTACGGCTACCAGCACGACAAGGACCGCATCCTGGAGCGCCTGGAGAAGTACAACCGGGGCCGGGCGGACAAGCTGCGGGTCCGGGTGTATAAGGGCGTGGAGGATGAGGAGGCCTGGAACGCCGGAGAGGTGGATGTGCTGCTGGTGCATCCGGCCTCTTGCGCCTACGGGCTCAACCTCCAGGCCGGTGGCCGCCATGTGGTATGGTATGGCTTAAACTGGAGTTTCGAGCTGAACGACCAAGGCAACTGCCGCCTGTACCGGCAGGGCTCCCCCTACGAAAAGGTGTTTGTGCATTATCTCATTGTGCAGGGCTGTGAGGATGAGGATGTCATGGCCACCATACGGGACCGGGCAGACACCCATGAGGCTGTCATGCGGGCCCTCAAGGCCAGAATACGCAAGGTAAAGGAGAGTGTGGCATGAATAACCCAACTGTGATTTTGAACGGTGACCAGGTGTATTGTGATGAGCTCATCCGGGAAAACGCCCGGCTGACCATCCAGCATGAGGTGGACCGGCAGAAAATGGAGGCCCTGGAGCGGCAGATTGAGGACCAGGCGGCGAACATCGCCAGCCTTGAGGCCCATTCCTACGCACGGGAGGACCTGGAGGAGCTGGCCGACCTGCGGCGCACGGTGGACAAGGCCATCAAGGACCTGCACTTTGTCATGGCCGGTGGTGACCCGTGCAAGGTGTGCGCCAAGGTGTGCATGATGGGTGAGGGCAACTGCCAGCCGGTGTGGACTGGAGAGAAAACGGAGGACTGAGCACATGACCCTAAAAGAACTGTCCCAGCTTTACTACCTCAACCGGGAGATTGAGATGGACAAGCGCCGCCTCCAAGAGCTGGAGGTCAAGGCCCTGCCGGGCTCCCAGGTCCTCACCGGGATGCCTCACACTCCCGGCGTCAAGGACAAGGTGGGTGAGTATGCGGCGGAGATTGCCGATCTGAGAGGCATTATTGAGGCCAAGCACCAGCAATGCCTCTATGAGCGGAGCCGCCTGGAGCGCTACATCTCCAGCATTGATGACAGCCTCCTCCGGCAGATTTTCACCTATCGGTTTATCAATGGACTCCCCTGGCGGCAGGTGGCCGCCTGCATCGGCGGGGGGAATACCGAGGACGGATGCAGAAAAGCTGTGCAACGGTATCTGGAACGGAACTAAAGCAAGTTGTCCGTTTTGTCCGCTACATAGTGTGCTACAATGTAACTGCGGGTGTATGCCTCATCATGGTATTACCTCCTTTGAGGGTGGCGGCAGGGTGACGGAGCTGAAAACCAGACCCCTGCCGCCATTCACCTATGATTTTTCGGGCTGCTTTCCCCTATGCGGGAGGGCGGCCTTTTACTATGTTCTGGGGTGGTGAGTGTGGCAAAGCTGACTGACAAGCAAAAGCGGTTTGTGGATGAGTACCTGGTGGACCTCAATGCCACCGCCGCCGCAAAGCGGGCCGGGTACAGCGAAAAGACAGCGTACAGCATGGGCCAACGGCTGTTGAAAAAAGTTGAAATCCAAGCCGCTATCCAAAAGCGCCAGGCAAAGCTCCGGGGCAAGCTGGAAATCACCCAGGAGCGGGTGCTGGAGGAGCTGGCCGCCATCGCCTTTGCCAACGGCACCGACTTTGCAACCATCACCCACAACGGCCTGGTCCGGCTGACCCCCACCGATGAGGTGCCGGAGGAAAAGAAAAAGGCCGTTGCCTCCATCAAGGAGGGCCAATATGGCACGGAAATCAAGCTCCACGACAAGGTGAGGGCCCTGGAGCTGCTGGGCAAGCACCTGGGCGTCTTTGACGCCAACAACGGCTCCGCAAATGAGCAGGAAAACAACATCTTTGAGGTGATTGAGGAAAGCACCAGAGAGGAGATAGGCACGGATGAGATACCAGAAATTGAGCCCCCGGCAAAACCTGGCCATGACCTGGTGGAATAGGCCGGGCTTTGGGGACTATGACGGCATCATCTGTGACGGCTCCATTCGATCTGGCAAGACCGTGGCCATGACGGTGGGCTTTATCATGTGGGCCATGTGCCGCTTTCAAGGTCAAAACTTTGCCCTGTGCGGCAAGACCATTGAGAGCTTGCGGCGCAATGTGACCACCAACCTGCCCACCTGGCTGGCTGGGGTGTTCTCTTTCCGGGAATACCGCACCGAAAACAAGATTGTGGTGAGCGCCGCCGGGCGCTCCAATAACTTCTATCTGTTCGGCGGGCGGGATGAGAGCAGCGCCTCCCTCATCCAGGGTATCACCCTGGCGGGCGTCCTGCTGGATGAGGTGGCCCTCATGCCCCGCTCTTTCGTGGAGCAGGCCTGTGCCCGGTGCAGCGTGGAGGGCTCCAAGCTCTGGTTTAACTGTAACCCGGAGGGGCCCAGCCATTGGTTTTATCTCACCTGGGTGCTGGAGGCAGGCAAGCGGAACATGCTGCACCTCCATTTCACCATGGATGACAACCTCAGCCTCTCCGCCGCCGTCAAGGCCAGGTATGAGAGCCTATACTCCGGCGTGTTTTATGACCGCTTTATCCGGGGCCTCTGGGTGGTGGCGGAGGGGCTGATTTACACCATGTTCAACAAGGACTACCATGTGGTGCCGGATGTGCCCCGGCCCTATGACCGCTACTACATCTCCGTGGACTATGGCACCGTAAACCCCACCAGCATGGGGCTCTGGGGCCGGGCCTCCGGGAAATGGTATCGTATGCGGGAGTATTACTTTGACAGCCGCAAAGAGGGCCGCCAGCGCACCGATGAGGAGCACTATTTTGAGCTGGAGCGCCTGGCCGGTGACTTGCCCATCCGGGCCGTCATCGTGGACCCCTCAGCGGCCAGCTTTATTGAGGCCATCCGGCGGCATGGCCGCTTTTATGTGGAAAAGGCCTCCAACGCCGTCCTGGACGGCATCCGGGATGTGGCCACCCGGCTCCAAAGCGGGGACATCTTCATCTGCTCCGGCTGCACGGACTGCATCCGGGAGTTTGGGCTCTACCGCTGGGACGAAAAGGCCCCCATGGACCGGCCCATCAAGGAAAATGACCACGCTATGGACGATGTGCGCTATTTTGTCCACAAGATTTTTGGGCCGCAACTTTTCAGCTTTTGAGGTGTGCCATGTTTGAGCAGCAGTATGTGTTGAATAAAATCGAACAATGGGCGGAGCGCCTGCCATACCGCACCTTGCGGATTGAGGTGGAGCTCCCTGGGCAGACCCTCACTCTGGAGAAAAGCAAGGCCCGGCCCATTGGATTTAATCCCCCCCGTCCGATCTGCAAGCAAAGGAGGTGATGCACGGTGGTGGTGCTTAATTTGCGGGATGACTGCGTGGCCAGGGCGGCCACAAATTTCCGCCGGGGCATGACGGACAAGCGCTTTTTGGAGCTTGAAATCACGGCCTGGCTGGGCTCCAAAGAGCGCAAGCGGCAACTTGCGGGTGAGGCCTACTATGACGGGGCCCAGGATGTGCTCCGCCGCAAGCGCATTGCCCTGGACGATGATGGAAAGGTCAAGGTGCTGGACCACCTGCCCAACAACCGGCTGGTCAACAACATCTATGCCAAGATGGTGGACCAGAAAACCAACTATTCTTTTGGGCGGCCTTTTTCCTTTGACACGGAGAACAAGGCCTATGCTGCGGCCCTCTCCACCGTGTTTGGGTCCCGCTTTCAGCGGACCATGCACAACATTGGTGAGGGGGCCTGGATTGGCGGCAAGAGCTGGGTATTTCCCTACTACGACCAAAACGGGGAGCTGGCTTTCCAGCGCTTTCCGGCGGATGAGGTCCTGCCCTTTTGGGCGGATGCTGACCACACCATCCTGGATGCCGCCGTCCATGTCTATGTGGTGCTGGAGTACGATGAAACCGAACAGACCAGGGATGTGGTCAAGGTGGAGGTCATGCACGGCGGCGGCGTGGACTGCTTTGTCCGCCGGGATGACGGGACCCTTGAGCCGGACGATTTTGCCCGGTCCGGGCCCTACATCACCACCACGGACCCCCAGACAGGCAAGGAAACCAGCTATAATTGGGAGCGCATCCCCCTGGTGTGCTTTAAGAGCTCCCACCATGAAATCCCTCTCCTGTCCAGGGTAAAATGTCTGCAAGACGCCTACAACAACATCATCTCCAACTTTGCCAACCAGATGGAGGAGGACATCCACTCCACCATCCTGGTCATCAAGAACTATGACGGGGAGGACCTGGGGCGGCTCCGGGCTAACCTGGCCACCTACGGCATCATCAAGGTCCGCTCCTATGAGGGCTCTGAGGGCGGCGTGGACACCCTCCAGATTGAGGTCAACGCCGAAAACTACAAGGTCCTGCTCTCCCTGCTCAAGGATGCCATCATTGAGAACGCCAGGGGCTATGACGCCAAGGATGACCGCATGAGCGGCAACCCCAACCAGATGAATATACAGAGCATGTACTCTGATATTGACCTGGACGCCAACGGCATTGAAATGGAGTTTCAGGCCTCCATGGAGGAGCTGCTCTGGTTTGTCAACCAACACCTGGCCAACACGGGACGGGGGAGTTTTGAGGGCACGGAGGTCAAGGTCATCTTTGACCGGGATGTCCTCATCAATGAAACCGAGGTCATCAACAACTGCAAGAACTCCGTGGGCATCCTCTCCGATGAAACCATCGTGAAAATGCACCCCTGGGTGAGCGACCCGGAGCAGGAGCTCCAGCGCATCAAGGACGAAAAGGAGGAGGCCATGGCCGACCCCTACCAGGCCGCCTTTATGAAAAACCGGCAGAACGGCGGGGACGGCTCCGGCAACCCCGTGACTGGCCAGGACGGCGGTGACGGCGATGCCCAGGAATAACCTCCAGCGCAATGCGGACTATTGGGCCCGGCGCATGAAAAACATGGAGGACGCCCTGCTGGACCAGTCATACTCCTATGTGGAAAACCTGGATGTCCAATTCCGGGCCGCTGAGGCTGAGATTGAGCGCCAGATGTCCGCATGGTACAGGCGCTTTGCTGCCAACAATGACATCACCCTGGCAGATGCCAAGCGGCTACTTAACAGTGATGAGCTGGCGGAGTTTCGCTGGACGGTTGAGGACTACATCAAGCACGGTGAGGAAAACGCCCTCACAGGGGCCTGGATGAAAGAGCTGGAGAACGCCAGCGCCAGGGTCCACATCTCCCGGCTGGATGCCCTCAAAATCCAGCTCCAGCAGCAGGCAGAGCTCCTCTATTCCAATCAGCTTGACTACATAGACCGGGCCGCCCGGCAATCCTACACCGGGAGCTTTTACCACACGGCCTATGAGGTCCAAAAGGGCCTGGGCGTGGGCTGGACCATGCAGGCCGTCAATGAGGGGACCATCACCAAGGTCCTCTCCCGGCCATGGACCACGGACGGCCAGACTTTCCGGGACCGCTGCTGGACCAACAAGCAGAGCCTTGTGAACAGCGTCAACACCCAGCTCACCCAGATGATTATACGGGGAGAGGCTCCAGACCGGGCCATCTCCGCCATCTCCAAGCAGTTTGAGGTGTCCCGCTCCAAGGCGGGCCGCCTGGTGATGACGGAAAGCGCCTATTTCTCCAGCGCCGCTCAAAAGGACTGTTTCAACGCCCTGGGCGTAGAGAAATACAGGATTGTGGCCTCTTTTGACCGGGACACCTGCGGCCTGTGTTCGGCGCTGGACGGCAAGGTGTTCAAGATGTCGGACTACCAGGTGGGGCTCACCGCTCCGCCGTTCCATCCCTGGTGCCGCTGCTGCACCGCCCCCTACTTTGAGGACATGGAGGGCCTGGGGGAGCGCTGGACCCGCAACCCGGACGGCACCACCACAAAGGTCCCGGCAAACACCACCTTTGCCCAATGGCGGCAGAGCTTTGTGCAGGGACCTACTCCTGGTTTACAGGTGGCCTCCGGGAGTGGTACAATGGCCGCAAAGGCAACCACGCATTTCCAGAGTGTTGTGCAGGGCTTGCCCGCATCCCCCAGCGGCTACACGGACGCCCTGGAGCAACACTATGCGTCCGGCAATCAGACGGCCCAGGCTGTCTTTGAGCGCTATGTCCAGCCCGGCTCCGTTGCGGATGGGGCTTTCTCCGGCACGCCGCATTTTGACAGCCGCATCCAAAAGGTTAAAATGAATTTTGCCAACGACATGACGGACCCCAGAGGCCCAGCAACAACCTTTTTCCATGAACACGGCCATTATATTGATTTTATGTCGTGCGCCGGGAGCGGCTACACATCCATGCAGACGCCGGACTTTGGCGATGCCTTGAAAAAGGACTTTGAGGCCTATGTCAAGGCTACCATGAAAGCCTACGGCACAAAGAGAAAGACGGATGCCTATGCAATCATCTCTCAGGAGCTCCGTGGGGCGCTGCCCAATGCAATCTCCGATCTGTTCGGCGGAATGTCCCGCAACAAGTGCGCTGGCACATACGGCCATTGGAACACACGCTACTGGACCTACTCCGGGATGCTGGAGAAAGAGGCCTTTGCCCACATGTTTGCCGCTCAATTCGATGCTGACCGCTACGCTTTGATGCAGAAATACTTTCCCACCGCTTTGGCGGAGTTTGAGAAACTGCTGAAAGGGGTGACAACGCCATGATTAAGTATTCCGATGTGACAACCAACCAGGAGCTCCAGGAGGCCGTCACCGCCTATGAGCAGGCCTTTGGAGGCCGCTTTGTGGGGGATGAGCCGGGCCCCGGCCTGGTGTATCTGGACGCCAACGGGACCTCCTACGGCCCCCCGGACGGCTACACCAAAGAGGACCTGCTCACGGCTCTGGAGGGTGGCAAAGACATCCTCCCCTCTATCTGGACCAATTTGGATGGGCTGGATATTGACCCAGACATCCTTTACTGACCCGATGATAAAAGCATCGTGCTGAAAAGCACGGTGCTTTTTTCATACCCAAATACCGCCGGGCCCCGGCGGAAACCAACAGGGGCGCTGCCATACCGGGACTGGCCGGACACAAGGAAAGCAGATAACAGGAGGTAAACGCAACATGAAACTTTTATGGCTCAAGGAAATCATTGGCGATGCCTACACGGAGGACATGGATGCCGCCGCCTGCCAGGCGATTGGCAAGGACTTTGTTGCCCGTGCGGACTTCAACGCCAAAAACACCCGTGTCAAGGAGCTGGAGGCTCAGGTGGGCCAGCTTGAGGAGGCCGCCAAGGGACACGCCAAGCAGCTCGAGGAGCTGAAAAAGTCCGCTGGCGACAACGAGGAGCTGACCCGCAAGATTGGCGAACTGGAGCAGCAGAACAAGGCGGATAAGGCCGCTTATGAGAAAGAGCTGGCCACCATCCGGCTGACTGCCGCCGTGGACGCCGAACTCACCGCCGCCGGAGCCAAGAACAACACCGCTGTCCGGGCTCTCCTGGCCGACTACCTCAAGGACGCCAAGATTGAGGACGGCAAGGTGGTGGCCAAGGTGAACAATGAGAGCATCACCCTGGCCGCCAAAATTGAGGCTATGAAAAAGGACGCCAACACGGACTTTCTCTTTGGGAGCACCGGGGCCAAGCTGACCGGCTGGAAACCCGGCGACCCCGACACCGGGCGGAAACCCGGCGAGGGGAAAAAGCCCTCTGAGATGTCCTATTCCGAGCTGGCGGCTTTCCTGGCCGAAAACCCGGACGCCAAGCTGGAATGAGGTGACAACATGCGAAACATCACAACCCCTGCCAAAGCCGTGTCTTTTGAGGACGCCTTGAGAAATCTGGCGGCCAAGCTGACCGGCAAGCCCGCCGCATCCCTGCCCCGCACCCAGGAGGCCGTGGTGCAGTACATTGCGGACAACATCTCCTCCGTGAAAGAGCTGACGGACGCCCTGGCCAAAGAGCTGGCCATCCGGCTGACCCAGGAGCTTGCGGAGGCCATTGTCCAGGAAGTCATGGAGCGCCTGGCCCCTGCGGGCACAGAGGCGGCCCAGGACAGCCCGGCGGATGAGCCGGAGGGTAATGATACCCCCGGCACCAAAGAGGCCCCCAAGGGCCGCAAACGCAAGCCCAACACCGACTAATTCTCAGAAAGGAAGATTGAACTATGCCTAACACCAAGTTTGATGCTAAGTCTTTCAACCCCCAGGCTTTCAAGTATGCGGTGGACCGCATCCCCCGCACCCGCCTCAATGAAATGCGGAAGTCCAGAGCGCTGGCGGGCAACCCCGACATCCGGGAGGTTTTCAGCACCCAGGGCGGCACCGGCTATGCCCGCATCGCCATGCGGGGCCTGCTGGACGGCGATGCTGTCAACTATGACGGCCAGACCGACATCACCGCCACCTCCACCAAGACCTTTGAGCAGGGCGTGGTGGTCATTGGCCGGGCCAAGGCCTGGACCGAAAAGGACTTTTCCTTTGACATCACCGGCGGCATTGACTGGATGGACAATGTGGCCCAGCAGGTTTCCGAGTATTGGCAGGACATTGACCAGGACACCATCCTGGCCGTCCTCAAGGGCGTCTTTGCCATGACCGGCGGCCAGAGCGCTGAGTTTGTGGCCAAGCACACCTATGAGGTGGCGGGCAACATGGAGGCCACCACCATGAACAGCGCCACCGCCCAGGCCTGCGGTGACCGCAAGAAGAAGTTTTCTCTTGTGTTCATGCACTCTGTCCCCGCCACCAACCTGGAAAACCTCAACCTGCTCACCGCCCTCAAGTACACCGACAAGGACGGCGTGACCCGTGACCTCACCCTCTACACCTGGAACGGCAAGACCGTTGTGGTGGATGACGGGATGCCCGCCGAGGACGGCTATTTCCCCGCCAGCGCCTCCGATGAGGGAGCGCTCCAGGTCAAGGCCTCCGGTGCTACTGCTGGCCAGATCAACCAGGCGGAGGTCACCCCCTACTTTGGGGAGGGCACCCCTGCGGCGGACAGCTATGTGGTCCCCGGCACCCGCTACACCACCTATGTGCTGGGTGAGGGCGCTATCAGCTTTGAGGACATCGGTGCCAAGGTCCCCTATGAAATGGCCCGTGACCCCAAGACGGACGGCGGTGTGGACACTCTCTACACCCGCCAGCGTAAGGTGTTCTCTCCCTTTGGCATCTCCTACGAAAAGACCAGCCAGACCACTCTCTCCCCCACGGATGCAGAGCTGGCCAACGGTGCCAACTGGTGCCTGGTCCATTCTGGTGAGAGCAATGAGGGGGACCGCTCCTACATCGCCCACAAGGCCATCCCCATTGCCCGCATCCTCTCCAGAGGCTAAGGACATGGAGGGCGTGTATGAGGCCGTGGTGGACCGGCTGGCCATGCTGGGCTACACTGTCACGGACGATGACGAAACCGGCCTTAAATACACCATCCGCAAGTGTGAGGCGGAGCTTTTGGCGAACATCAACCACCGAAAGCTCCCGCCTCCTCTTTTTTACACCCTTGTGGACATGGTGGCCGGTCATTTCCTGTTTGATAAGAAAGCCGCCGGAGGGCTTGACGGGCTGGAGGGCTTTGACTTCAACGCCCCCGCCAAGAGTATCACGGAGGGGGACATCTCCGTGACCTTTGCCGGGGCCAGCGATGGTGCAAGCAATGCGGAAAGCCGCTTTGACGCCATGCTGGCCCAGCTCATGCACCCGGCAGAGAGCACCCTGGCGGCTTTTCGGAGGCTGAGATGGTAGTCCCCGCCGCCTACAAAAAGGCCATCCAGAGCCTCTGGACCGGCCTGGCCACCATCACCGTGCGGCAGGGTGTGCTCAACCCTGCCAATGGTCGCACGGAGCCGGTGGAGAAAGTGACGGCCTCCGGCCTACCCTGCCGCATCTCCCACCAAACCGTCAAGAGCACCGAGCCCACCGAGGAGGCGGCCCTGGTGGCCCAGACGGTGACGCTCTACATTGACCCGTCCGTGGACATCCCGGAGGGCTCCAAAATCACGGTGACCCAGAACGGCGTCACCCGTGACTATGAGCGGAGCGGCAAGCCTGCCGTTTACACCTGCCACCAGGAGGTCCCCCTGGAGCTATTCAAGGAGTGGGCCTAATGCGGTGGGGCAATGTCGATTACAAGCAGCTCCAAAAGCTACGGGATAACCTGCAAAAGCTCCAGGACATGGACCTGGACAAATTCTGTGAGGATGTGTCCAAAGAGCTGGCCGCCCGGCTGCTGGCCCTGGTCATCCCCCGCACCCCGGTGGGGCAATACCCCCGGAGCAGCGGAAAAAAGGGTGGCACCCTGCGCCGAGGCTGGACCGCCCGGACCGAGCAGGAGGCGGCGGGCGGCGGGAAAGTAGACCCCGCCGCCTACGCCAACGCTCTGCCGGTTTTCAAGAGGGGACGGACCTTTTACATCGAGGTCATCAACCCCGTCCACTATGCCAGCTATGTGGAGTTTGGACACCGCACCCGTGGCGGAGGCGGCTGGGTGGCCGGGCAGTATTTCCTCACCCTGTCTGAAAAGGACCTTGAGCGGGTGGCCCCCGCCGTCATTGAGAAAAAGCTGGAGGCGCTGCTGCGGGAGGCTTTCAATGTCTGAAATCAGTTTTAAGAGCATCTATGACGGCGTGAGCCTTGCGCTGCACGCCGCTTTTCCTGCTGTGCAGGTACACGGCGGGAATGTCAAGCAGGGCCTCAACCCTGGGGACCTCAATGTGGTCATGCCCTCCGCCGGGCAGAGCAAACAGGTGGGAGAGCGGTTTCTCCGCACCCCTACCCTGGATGTCATCTACTACCCCAAGGTGGGGGTGGCGGAGTGCTGCGAGGTGGCAGATCAGCTCACCATGCTCCTGCGGGACATCACCACCCCGGAGGGGGACCTCATCCACTGCACCAACTGCGAATGGACCATTGAGGAGGGCGTCCTGCATGTGCTGGTGAGCTATGACCACCACGCCTACATCCCCCAGGAGCCGGTCCTCATGGAAACCCTTGATATTGAAATGGAGGGATAAACATGGCGCAAGCCAAGACCACGAACAGCGAAAAGGCCACCGGGGCCGCTACCTACAAAAAGGAGCAGCTTGTGGCCTCCAAGCGATATGCCAACCGGCGGGACCTCATCCGGGCTCTGCTGGAGGACGGCAAGGCCTACACCTTGAATGAGGTGGACGGGCTGATTGAGAAGTACATGAAAGGAAAGGTGAACTAATATGGCGCTGGGCGGCGGCACCTGGCAGGTCCAAAACAAGGTCCTGCCCGGTTACTATGTCAATTTTTCCAGTGTGCCCAGGGCGTCTGCGGCCCTCTCTGACAGAGGCTTTGCGGCAGCGCCTTTTGAGCTGAGCTGGGGCCCGGAGGGTGAGGTTTTCGCCGTCACCTCCGGGGAGTTTCAGAAGAACAGCAAAACCATTTTCGGCTATGCCTACGACCACCCCAAGATGCTCCCCCTGCGGGAGATTTTCACCCACGCCACCACCGTCTACTGCTACCGCCTGGGCTCCGGGGCCGTCAAGGCCTCCAACACCCTGGCCACGGCTAAGTATGGCGGCGTGAGAGGCAACGACATCACCATTGTGGTGGCCGCCAATGTGGATGAGCCGGACCTGTGGGATGTGACCACCTATGTGGACGGCGTGGCCGCTGACACCCAGACCGTTGAGGATGCTGAGGCTCTGGTAAGCAACGATTGGGTGGACTTCAAGACGGAGGCCACCCTGTCCGCATCTGCCGGGATGCCTCTGACCAACGGGGCGGATGCCACCACCATCAACGGCGAGGCCCACCAAGCCTTTTTGGACAAGATTGAGCCCTATGCCTACAACGCTCTGTGTTGCCCGGCATCGGACGCCACCACCGTCCGGCTCTATCAGCAGTTTTGCAGCCGTGTCCGGGATGAGGTGGGCAGTAAATTCCAGCTTGTGGCCTGGCAGCCCAGCACGGCGGACTATGAGGGCATCATTGGCGTGTGGAACACCGTGACCCACCCCACCATTGCCAGCGTGCCCACCCATTCCCTGGTGTATTGGGTGGCCGGTGCTGAGGCGGGCTGTGCGGTCAACAAGTCCCTCACCAATTTCAAGTATGATGGTGAGCTGACCATCAACACCGACTACACCCAGGCGGAGCTGGAGGCGGCCCTCAAGGCGGGCAAGTTTATCTTCCACAATGTCAATGGTGATGTGCGGGTGCTGGAGGACATCAACACCCTGCTCACCCTGTCCGACACCAAGGGGGAGATTTTCCAGAGCAACCAGACCATCCGGGTGTGTGACCAGATTGCCAATGATGTGGCGGTGCTGTTCGGCCAAAAGTACCTGGGCACCGTGCCCAATGACGCCTCTGGTCGCTCCTCCCTGTGGGGGGACATCACCAAGCTCATCCAGCAGCTTGATGACATCCGGGCCGTGGAGAACTTTGACCCGGAAATTGTGACCTGTGAGCAGGGTGACAGCAAGAAAGCCGTCCTCTGCATCGTCAACGGGCTCAATGTGATCAACGCCATGGCCCAGCTCTACATGAGCGTGATTATCCAGTAAGGGAGGGAAAGGAAAATGTCCAAGCCGACCATGAACACCCAGGACGCTGTAAGCGCCAATTTTGCGGAGTGCTTTGTCACCATTGACGGGACCCGCTACTCCATGCTCATGGCCAAGGAGTTTGAGGGCACGGCATCCGTCAACACCGCTGAGGTTTACAAGCTGGGCGGTGTTGTGGTGGGCCACAAGGCCCAGACCGTTGCCCTGTCTTTCTCCATGACCATCTACAAATGCACGGAGATTTTTGACAAGGTGGTGGAGGACTTCATCAAGACCGGCGTGATGCCCACCTTTGACATCCAGACCTCCAACGATGACCCCGCCACCACCGTGGGCCGGAGCACCAAGATTTACAACAACTGCATCCTGGACGGTGATGTGCTGCTGTCCATGTTCAATGCGGAGGGTGACTTTGTTGAGCAGTCCATTGAGGGCTACTGTGACAGCTTTACCCGTCCCGAACAGTACACCAACCCGGCCTACATGTAAGGCCGCATAACACACAAGGAGGAAAAAATCCATGAGTAACCTGTCCGCTTTCATGCGTGCCAATGTCGAGCAGATTGAAAACCACAAGTTTGCCGCCTCCCCCCGTATCAAGGGGGAGGACGGCAAGCCCATGGAGTGGGAAATCTGCTGCATCTCCGCCGATGAGTACGCCCGCATCCGCTCCGCCTGCATCCGCCAGGTCCCCGTGCCCGGCAAGAAAGGCCAGTACACCCAGCAGCTTGACACCTACACTTTCCAGGCAAAGGTGGCGGCCCGCTGCACCGTGTTCCCGGACCTCAACAACGCCGCACTCCAGAACGATTGGGGCGTGGCCAAGCCGGAGGAGCTGATTGGCAAGCTGCTCATTGGCGGCGAGTTTGACGATTATGTCACGGAGGTTTTCCAGGTCAACGGTTTCAAGACCGATGATGACATGGTGGCTGAGGCAAAAAACTAATCCTGGACGGTGACCCGGAGGCCAACTTTGCCCATTTCTGCCTGCAAAAGTTTGGCTGGGAGCCGTCCAAGTTTTTAGACCTGCCCGTCAAGGAAAAGGCTTTTGTCATCGCCTCCATCCAAGTGAGAGGCGAGGATGAAAAGAAACGGGAGGCCGAACTGAAAAGCAAGATGAGAAAAGGCAGAGCCAAACGGAAGTAACAGGGGCCCCCGCTGCATGGCGGGGGCCTAATTCTTAAAAGAGGGGGTGAACCCGTGGCAACAATCAGATCTCAGATGGTCCTCAATGACGGTATCAGCGGCGTGCTTAGAAAAATCAACACGGCGCTCAACACCACCCTCAATGCCTTTGAGCAGGTCCAGCGGGCCTCCGGGCGTGCTGTGGACACGGCGCAAATCCAGGCGGCCAGAGCGGCGCTGGTGCAGGCCAACCGTGAAGTGGATGAAATGGCGGAGGGCTACCGCCGGGCGGCAGAGCAGGAGGAAATCCTCAACAAGGGCCTCCGCAACGGCACCAATGCTGCGGGCGGCCTGCTGGGCAAGGTCAAAGGCATTGTGGCCACATTGGCCGCCGGAGCCGGTATAAAAGCGCTCCTGGGGCTGTCTGACAAGCTGACCAGCACCACGGCCCGCCTCAATTTCCTTGTGGATGACGGGGGCTCTGTGGAGGCCCTGGAGCAGAAAATCATGGCCTCTGCCCAGAGGTCCCGGTCCGCCTACCTGGACACCGCCTCCGCCATCGCCAGCATGGGCTCCAATGCCGGGCGGGCCTTTAGCAACAATGATGAGCTCATCGGCTTTATGGAGCTCATCAATAAGAGCTTTGTCATTGGCGGCGCTACGGCGGAGGGCCAGGCCGCCGCCATGCTCCAGCTCACCCAGGCCATGGTCCGCCGGTGCCCTCCGGGGCGAGGAACTCAACTCCATCCTGGAGAACGCCCCCGGCATTGCCCGTGCCATTGAGAGCTACATGGGCATTGCGGAGGGCTCCATCAAGCAATATGCGGAGCAGGGCCTCATCACCGCTGAGGTGGTCAAAAACGCCATGTTTGCCTCTGCGGATGAAATCAATGCCAAGTTTGAGAGTATGCCCATGACCTGGGCCCAGATTGCCACCAAGATGCAAAACACGGCCCTGGCGGCCTTTGACCCTGTGCTCACACGGCTCAACCAGGTGGCAAACAGCGCTCAGTTTAACACGGTCATCAACGGGGCCATCAACGGGCTGGCCATGCTGGCCACGGTGGCCACCGGCGTGCTGGACCTCCTCATCAACGGGGCCGCCTTTGTGGTGGACAACTGGAGCTGGATAAGCCCCATTGTCTACGGCCTGGTGGCTGCCTTTATCGCCTACAATGCCGTGGCCCTCATCACCAACGGCATCAACGCCGCCATGGCGCTGGCTGAGGGTGTGAAAGCGGCGGCATTGATGATGAGCACCGGGGCTACCTTTGCCCAGACTGCGGCTCAGTACGGGCTCAATGCGGCCCTGGCGGCCTGCCCCATCACCTGGATTGTGGTGCTGGTCATCGCCCTTGTGGCGGCCATCTACGCCGCCTGTTCGGCCATCGCCAAGTTTACCGGCATCGCCAACAGCGGCTTTGGCGTCATCTGCGGCGGCATCAATGTGGTGGTGCAATTCTTTGTCAATCTGGGCTTGACCATCGCCAACATTGCCCTGGGCATCTGGAACGCCCTGGGGGCCTGCGCTCAGAATATCGGCATTGCGTTCAGCAATGTCATCTCCGGCGTGCAGGCCTGGTTTTACAACCTGCTCTCCACGGCGCTCACCGTGGTGGCCGGTATCTGCGAGGCGCTGAACAGCTGCCCTTTGTGGAGTTTGACTATTCCGGCATCACCAATGCGGCCAGCGACTACGCCGCCAAGGCGGCAGAGGCCTCCGGCAACATCCAGGACTTTGTGAGCATTGGGGACGCTTTCAACGAGGGCATGAGCACCTTTGACACCTGGCAGGACGGCTGGGTGGGGGACGCTTTCAACGCTGGAGCCAACTGGGGTGACGGCGTGGCCAGCGGCATCTCTGACGCCGTGGGCGGCCTGTTTGACATGGACCTGGGCGCTGCTACGGACTACGGAGCGGGCGGCCTGGGCACCGGCGGATATGGTGACTTTGCCATGGATGACCTTTTGGGCAACACCGGGCAGACTGCCGCCAACACCGGGGCCGCCGCCGATGCCCTCAGCACCTCCACGGAGGAGCTGGAGTATTTGCGGGACATTGCGGAGCGGGACGCCATCAACCGTTTCACTACGGCGGAGGTCCGCATTGATATGACCGGCATGACCAACCGCATTGAGGGCGGTGCCGATCTGGACGGCGTTATCTCCACCCTCACAGACGGCTTTACAGAGGCCCTGCTGACGGCGGCGGAGGGCGTCCATGCGTAGACCCTGCCCCATGCCGGAAACACGGAGTTTTTTCCAATGGAAAAAAGGAGGGTGACAAGATGAGTTACACCTGCTATCTGGGCGGGGCCCTTTGGCCCACCCCAGAAAAGCTCCAGGTGAAAATCAAGGGGAAAAACAAAACCCTGGTCCTCTTGAATGAGGGAGAGGTCAATTTCCTGCGGGCCCCCGGCCTCACGGAGCTCACCGTCCCCTTTGACCTGCCCATGCTCACCGGCTCCCGGTCCCCGGACTACTACCTGGGACTGCTGGAGCAGATGAAAGCCAACAAGGAAACCACCCAATTCATGCTGGTGCGGATGTCCCCCTCCGGGGGGATGCTCTTTGACACCAACATCAAGGTGAGCGTGGAGGACTACAACATCACCGAGGACGGCAAAAAGGGCCTGGATGTGGCCGTGGATGTCAACCTCAAGCAATGGCGGGACTACGGCACAAAGACCGTGACCGTGGAGGAGCCCAAGGCGGAGAGCACCACGCCCACCGTGACGGTGGAAAAAGAGCGGGACGCCAGCACGGCCCCCACGGCCAAGACCTACACGGTCAAGGCCGGTGACAGCCTGTGGGCCATCGCCGCCAAGTATTACGGCAACGGGGCCGACTACAACAAGATTTTCAACGCAAACACGGACAAAATCAGCAATCCTAACCTCATCTATGTGGGGCAGGTGCTCACCATCCCATGACCTATGAGCTGCTGATACAACACCAGGGGACCATCATGCTGCCCCCCGTGGTGGAGAATGTGAGCATTGAGTGGGAACGCCAAGGACAGCCGGGAAAGCTCATTGCCGAGGTGGTCAAGACACCGGGCTTGAGCTTTCAAGAGGGCGACCCGTGCCGTTTTTCCGTGGACGGCACCCCCGTCTTTTATGGCTTTGTCTTTGAAAAATCCCGCAAGGGCAGCACGGATGACATCATCCAAATCACCGTATATGACCAGCTCTACTACCTCAAAAACAAGGACACCTATGTCTACACCAACAAGACCGCCGCCGATGTGATACGCATGATTGCGGAGGACTTCCAGCTCAATGTGGGGGACCTGGAGGACACCGGCTACACCATCGGGAGCCGGGTGGAGGACAACCAGACCCTCTTTGACATCATCCAGACGGCTTTGGACGAAACCCTCAAGGCCACCTCCCAGATGTATGTGCTCTATGACGATGTGGGCAAGCTGACCCTCAAGAACATCGGCAGCATGAAATTGGGGCTTTTGATTGATGAGGACACGGCTGGGGACTTTGACTATAAAAGCTCCATCGCCTCCCAGACCTATGACAAAATCAAGCTCTCCTACGAGAACAAGGACACCGGCAAGCGGGAGATTTTCGTGGCCCAGGACAGCTCCAACATCAACCAATGGGGCGTCCTGCAATACTACGAAAAACTGGACAGCACCACCAATGCCAAGGCCATGGCGGATGCCCTCCTCAGCCTCTATAACACCAAAACCCGGACCCTCAAGCTCCAAGATGTGCTGGGGGACATCCGAGTGAGGGCCGGGACCCTGCTGGTGGTCATGCTGGGGCTGGGTGACATCAATGTGTCAAACTACCTCATGGTGGAGCAGGTCAAGCACACTTTCAACAATGAGCAGCACCTCATGGAGCTCAAAATGCGAGGTGGTACATTTGTCACTTGACATCAATGAACTGGTGCGGCTGGTCAAGCGGGCCGCCGTGGAGGCCGTCCAGGCAGGCGCTCCCATGAGCGGGGGCTATGGCTATGTGACCTCCACCTCTCCGCTTGAAATCACCGTTGACCAAAAGAAAATATTGACCGAGGCCCAACTCATCCTCACGGACGCCGTGAGGGATTACACCGTGGAGATGACCACCATGCCGGAATACCACGAAACCGAGGAAACCAGCGGCGGGGCCGGGGATGCCTCTTTTGCGCCCCACAAGCACCGCTACCAGGGCCGGAAAAAGTGGAAAGTCCACAACGCCCTCCAGATGGGGGAAAAGGTCATCCTTATACGGTGTGACGGCGGGCAGCAGTACATTGTCCTGGGCAGATGGGAGGCGAGGACCTAATGGCAACTTTACCGACCACGGGGGATGACCTGGACCTCATCACCTTTGCGGTGGAAACCCAGCCCAGCTACACCCACAAGCTGGACATTGACCGCAACCGGGTGAGAGGCATGACGGATGAGCGGGATGCCGTCCTCCAGGCCGTTTACCTCATTCTGAATGTGGAGCGCTACGCTTTCCCCATTTATTCCCGCAACTACGGCTCCGAGCTGTCCGATCTGATAGGCAAGCCCAAAGACTATGCCATGAGCGAGATAAAGCGGCGCATCACGGAGGCCCTGCTCCAGGATGACCGCATCACCTCCCTGGACGGCTGGGAATTTGAAACGGGCAGAAATTGGGTCACGGTCCGGTTTACCGTCCACACCATCTATGGCGATGTGAGCGCCCAAAAGGAGGTTGACATCTGAATGTTTGAAAGCAGGACCTATGAGGCGCTACTGGCCAGCGCCCTGTCCAGGGTGGCCTCCCCGGTGGACAAGCGGGAGGGCTCCATGGTGATGAACGGCGTGGCCCCGTCCATGGCAGAGCTGGCCCAGCTCTACATTGCGGCGGACTTTGTGCTCCAGGCCACCTACATCATCACGGCCCCCCGTGAGTACCTCATCAAGCGGGCCCATGACCGCAACATGGACCCCTACCCGGCCAGCCCCGCCGTCTATCGGGCGGAGTTTAACATTGAGGTCCCGGTGGGGACCCGTTTCTCCTGCGAGGACCTCAACTTTGTGGTCACCGCCCGGATGGACACGGAGGAGGACACGGAAACCGGCCTCAGCCACCAGGTCACCTGTGAAACCCCCGGAGCGGCGGCCAACAACTACGGCGGCACCCTCATCCCGGTGGAGTATGTGCAGGGGCTCACCCATGCGGAGCTGGTGGAGCTGCTCATCCCCGGCGATGATGAGGAGGAAACGGAGGCTTTCCGCCAGCGGGTGCTGGATAGTTTTCAATCCCAGGCCTTTGGTGGCAACCAAGCCGACTACCGGGAGAAAGTGCTGGCCATGCCTGGCGTGGGGGACCTCAAAATCCACCCCGTCTGGAATGGCGACATTTCCCCGGCCAGCCTCATCCCGGATGAGGCTGTGGAAAGCTGGTACACCAGCACCATCTCCACGGTGAGCGGCTCCGTGGCCACCTGGCTCACGGCAGTCTACACGGCGGCCAAGGAGAAAAAGCTCACGGTGGGCGGCACGGTCAAGCTGGTCATCATGGCCTCCGACTACAAGGCCCCCACGCCCACCCTGCTGGAGGAAATCCAGACGGCCATTGACCCGGAGCAGAACGCCGGGGAGGGCCTGGGCCTGGCCCCCATCGGCCATGTGGTACATGTGACCGGCGTAACGCCGGAGGAGGTGGACATTGCCCTCCACCTCACCTATGCCTCCGGGTGGGATTGGGATGCCGTCAAGAGCTATGTGGAGGCCGTCATTGACGCCTATTTTGTGGAGATGTCCCAGGATTGGGCCAGCTCTGATTTTTTGACCGTCCGCATTTCCCAGATTGAAAGCCGCATCCTCTCCGAGTGCTCCAACATGATAACGGACATTGGCGGCACCAAAATCAACGGGCAGGAGAACAACCTGACCCTGGGCCCGGACAGCATCCCCGCCAGAGGGGAGGTCACCGATGGATAGGCACCTTTTGAACTACCTGCCCCCGGTGCTCCGGGAGGTGCTGGAGTTTCAAGTTATCAACGGGGCCAATGAGCCGGAAATCTCCCTTGCGTGGGACGCCATCACCAGGGTGCTGGCCAACCAATTCCTTGAGGACGCCGATGAGGACGGCGTGGCCGTGTGGGAGCAAGAGCTGCGGCTCTTTCCCAAGGACACGGACACCCTGGAGGCCCGCAAGGCCCGCATCAAGGCCAAGTGGAATTTGGAATTGCCCTACACCCTGCGCTGGCTGAAAAACTGGCTGGCGGGCCTGTGCGGCCCGGACGGCCACTCTGTTTCTCTCCAGGACTACACCCTGGACATCCAGCTTGACTACACGGTCCTGCCGGAGGCGGACCGGCTGGCGGGGGAAATCCTTGACATGCTGCTGACGGTCCGCCCGGAGAACATCCACATTTTGATGACCGCCCTTTTGCAGTCTACCGGCGGCGTCCGGCTGGGGGCCTACACGGAGCGCTCCCTGCACATGGACCTGTGGCCCCTGCTGACCAATGAGCTGGAGAGCACCGGCGGCGTTATCGGAGCCGGGCCTCTGGAATATCGTGCAACCCTTGAAATTTATCCATACGAACAGGAGGAAAGCGGAAATGCCTGACCAGGAAAGAAAATACGGCACCAGGATAACCACGGCGGGGTCCACCCTCATCACCAACTGCATTTTGGCGGGGACCAAGCTGAAAATCACCCAGGCCGCCGCCGGTGACGGCGGGGGCAGCTACTACCTGCCCAGCACGGAGCAGACGGAGCTTGTGAGGGAGCTATGGCGGGGGCCCATCGTGTCCGCCGAGCAAAACGCCTCTGTCCCCAACATGCTGGATGTGAAAATCATCATTGATGACAGTGTGGGCAACTTCATTGTCCGTGAAATGGGCCTCTTTGATGAGGACGGCACACTCATTGCCATCTGCAACACCCCGGACACGGAAAAGGTGGCCATCTCCACCGGCGTGGACGGGCGGCTCACCATGCTCATGCACATTGTTGTGGTGGACAGCTCCGTGCTGGAGTTTACCATCACCCCGTCCCTGGACACCGTGAGCCCGGAGGACCTGGAGGAGGCCATTGCCGAACACAACACGGACCCGGCCAGCCACCCGGACATCCGGCAGGACATCACGGACGCCGTGGATGACCACAACACTGATGAAACCTCCCACCCGGACATCCGTGTGGACCTCAGCGGCCTGGACAGCCGCCTCTCCGTGCTGGAGCTGAAATATGGCACCAATGTCACCGGCAACAGCTTTGAGGTGACCTTTGGGACCCTCACCGGCGTGGTGGTCACCGGCGTCTGGAATGAAACCTATGCGAGGATTGAGTTTTAATGCCAAGCTATGACATCATCCCTCTTGCCTCCGATCTGCTGGACTACACCATCCAGCGGGTCAAGCAGAAAGAGGCAGAATACAAGCCGGTCAAGGCCTACATCATGGTGGGTGACCAGCTTGTGGAAAAGCTCCTCTATGACAAGGTGAAAGATGACGGAAAGCCTCACTTTCCCAAAAGCCAGACTTTCCACCTGTGCGCCGAGCTCCAGGACTGCGCCGTCCGCATCCTCAAGGGCTGTGAGGCCGCCAATGGCCGCTATTTTGAAACCGAGTATGAGGAGCGGCTCAAGGACCTGGACGGCGTGCTCATCGAGTGCCAGACCATGGAGCAGCTCATCAACCTCAGCTATGGCCGCAAGTACATCACCGGCGACCAATGCCACTATTGGGCGGAGCTGGTGCGCCCGGTCCGTCAAAAGGCTTTCAACTGGAGGAAATCAGACGGCAACCGTGCCGCCGCCCTCCGGGAGGCCAAGGCGGCCCAGGAGCTTGCCAAAATGGGGCAAATGGCCCTGCAAATTGCGGAGGCCCTGCGGCCTCAGTAAACGGATACAACGGCCACCAAGGCCGTGTATTTGGGTGTGACCTGTTTATTTACCTCTACCTCCCCGAACACGAACAACACCAACAACGCCTGGAGGCTGAACTCCAATGGCAATATCAACAACAACAACTGCAACAACTCCAACGGGTCCCGCCCCGCTCTGATGGTAAGGTCCGACCGAGTAGGCCCAAAGCCGAAAGCAGCGCCATCCATCACATCAAAGGAGGTCACATCCAGCCTTGACACCAAGGCAAATACATTGCGCCGATGCACCCCACCGCACACCGAGGCGGCGGGGTGCTGCTGGTCCTGTCCCTGCGGCACCTACACGGCGCACAAGGAGAGGGAGGCCCGCCGCCGGGATGACAGGGGGCCGCCCGCATGTTTACAGGGGTGCAAAGACCCGTGCTGAAATTCTCTGAGATATGCACCTTTTCGGTGCTTTACAAAGCCTACCTGGCGGCCAGACGGGGCAAGCGCTCCAGGGCCGCCACCGCCAACTATGAGGTCCACCTGCTGGCCAATATCGTCAACCTTGTCTACATCCTGCAAACCAAAATCTACCGGCCCGGACTGTTCCGTGTGTTCTATGTCTACGAGCCCAAAAAGAGATTGGTGCAGGCCCCGGCCTTTGTTGATAAAGTGGTCCAGCACGCATTGGTGGACAACCTCATCTATGAGCGCATCACCAACAGTTTCATTCTGGATAACTACGCATCCCAGAAAGGCAAAGGGCTCCACTTCGGCCTGGACCGGCTGCGTGGATTTTTCACGGAATACTGGAACAAATACCGCACGGCGGAGGGCTGGGTCCTCAAGGCAGATGTGCGGCATTTCTTTGCGTCCATTGACCACGACAAGCTCAAGGAAAAGCTCAAAAAGCTGGACCTTGAGCCCATCGTTTTTGACCTGCTGTGTACCTACATAGACAGCACGGACGGCCTGCCGCTGGGCTACCAGACCAGCCAGCTTTTTGCCCTGCTGTTCCTGGATGAGTTTGACCACTTCGTCAAGGAGCGGCTCCACATTCGCTGGTATGGCAGGTACATGGATGACTTTTTCCTCATCCACCCGGACAAGGACTATTTGCAATTCTGCCTCAAGGAAATCCGGGCCTTTATGGCCAGCCTGGGGCTGGAGCTCAATGAGAAAACCCAGATTTTCCCCATCCGCAACGGGATTGATTTTCTGGGCTTTCACACCTATCTGACCGAGGAGGGCAAGGTCATCCGCAAGCTGCGGCACAGCAGCATCAAGCGTATGCGCTCCAAGCTCCGCCGGTGGGAGCAGGACTATCCGGCGGGCCTTGTGACCCGTGAGAAAATCCTGCAAAGCTGGCAGGCCTGGGACGCCCACGCCGCTCACGGCAACACCTGGTCCCTGCGCCAGCAGGTGCGGGACCGTGTGCAAAACATTCTAAAGGAGGAAATCTAATGGCCACAACTACCCTGGGCAACAAGTCCACCGGCAGCATTATCAAGCTGAAAGAAAACGGCACGCTGGTGGACTTCTATGTTGCCAAGCACGACTATGAAAGCAGCCTCAACGGGGCCGGGAGGACGCTGGTGGTCCGCAAGGACACCTATGATGACCGGGTGTGGGACAGCGGCAATGTGAACGCCTACGCCAGCAGCGACCTGGATAGCTGGTTTAACAGCACCTACAAAAACATGCTGGACGCCGACATCCGCTCCCTCATCGGCACCACCAAAATCCGCTACACCCCCGGCAACGGCAACAACACGGTGGGCACCCTGGAGCGGGCTATCTTTGCCCTGTCCTTCACCGAGCTGGGGCAGTCCCACTCCTATGCCAACACGGAGGGCTCCGCCCTGCCCATTGCGTCCACCCTGCGGATTGCCTACCGCAACGGGAGCGCCACCACACAATGGACCCGCTCCCCGTACACGTACAACACCTACTTCGCCTGGAGGCTGGGCTCCGGTGGCAATATCGGCAACTACAACTGCGTCAGCTCCGGCGGGTCCCGCCCCGCTTTCACTCTCCCCTCCTCCCTCTATGTGAGCGATGACGGCTCTGTGTTTCAGAACACCGCCCCCTCTACGCCCGCCAGCATCTCCGTCCCCAGCAGTATTGACGGCGGCAGCACCATCACCGTGAGCTGGGGCACCTCCACGGATGCAGAGGGCAACCTTGAGGGCTACATTGTCGAGCGCCAGGTTGACGGCGGCTCCTGGACCCAAATCTACCAGGGCACCGCCACCAGCACCACCAACACCGTGGCCTTTGGCACCAACACCGTGGCCTATCGGGTCAGGGCCTATGACGCCGCCGGACTTGAGAGCGGCTGGAAAACCAGCAGCACAGTGACGGTGACCAACAACCGGGCCCCCGGCGCTCCCGGCAGTCTGACTGTCCCCGCCGTTGTCCGTGGCGGCAGTAACCTGGCCATCTCCTGGACCGCCGCCTCTGACAGTGACGGCAACCTCAGCGGCTATGAGCTGGAGCGGCAGGTGGACGGCGGCTCCTGGACCCAAATCTATAAGGGCTCCGCCCTGGCCTACACCGACACCATCACCGCCGGGTGGAACACCGTGGCCTACCGTGTGCGCTCCTATGACAGCTACAACGCCACCAGCACCTATGTGACCAGCGAAACCCGGACGGTGGACAACAACGCCATCCCGGTCATCACCAGCTCCACGACCTCCGGCACCGATCTGGGGACCAAGGAGGACGGCTTTGACCTGACCTACACCGTGACGGACGCTGACAGCGACACCGTGACGGTGAAAGAGTACCTGGACAATGTACTCAAGCGGACCTACACCGCCACCCTGGGGCAGAGCAACACGGTCCAGTGTGTCACCGCCGCCAACTGGCAGAAAGTCCTCAACGGGGCCCACACCATCAAGGTGGTGGCCAATGACACCAAGGCGGACAGCACCCCCTACACCGTGACCTTTACCAAGGCTGTCTATGAGGCCTCCATCACCCTGGCGGAGCCCATGGACGCCGATGACGCCATCACGGTCATGGTGCTCAATGTGCTGGGCTCCATCCCGGCGGATGCTGACCTGGAGGTCCTGGTGACCAACAACGCCAACGACACGGAGCCCGTCTGGGAGGACGCCACCCAGGATGTGAAGAACGGCAACAACCATGTTTTCACCAACCAGACCGCCGCCAACGGCTTTGCCTTTAACTTCAAGGTCAATGTGGGCCGGGGGACCAGCAACACTGGCGGCTACATCACCAGCATTGGAGGTGCTTTTCAGTAATGGCAGTTAAGAAAAAGACCACCAGCCTCAAAGCTCTGCATGAGGCCCAGCTCTATGAACAGCAGCAGCGGGACGCCGCCGCCATCGCCTTTGTGGTGCTGGCAGAGGCCGGGACCATTGACGCCGTGACCGCCTCTGAGCAATCCCTGCTCTTTGCGGAATGGGCGGCCAATGTCAACTACACGGTGGGCCAGCTCCGGCAGTATGGCGGCAAGCTCTACCGCTGTGTGCAGGCCCACACCTCCCAGACTGGCTGGGAGCCCCCCCAACGCCGCCTCCCTCTGGTCCATCACCAGCGACCCGGCGGAGGAGTGGCCGGAGTGGTCCCAGCCTTTGGGGGCCCATGACGCCTATGCCGCCGGGGCCAAGGTGAGCCACAACGGCAAGCATTGGACCTCTGACCTGGACGGCAATGTCTGGGAGCCCGGCACCTACGGCTGGACCGAGGCCAGCGAGTAAGGGAGGGCGGAGCCAATGGTTATTGAGCTTTCCGTGGGGGGCCTGCTCACCCTGCTGGGCATCCCCACGGCCATCACCTCCCTGGGGCTTTGGCTGCTCCAGCGGCGTATCAGCAAGCGGGAGGCCGTCCAGGACGCACGGGAGGCCGCCCGTGAGCAAAATGAGGTCCTGCTGATACAGAACACCAGGGCGGCCCTGGCGCTGGCTGAGGCCACCGCCGTGGCCGTCCAGCGCATCCCGGATGCACATTGCAACGGGGACATGCACGCCGCCCTTGAATACGCCCGCAAAGTCAAACATGCCCAAAAGGATTTTTTGACCGAGCAGGGCGTCAAGGCCATTTATTGAGGCCCGCCATGCGGCTGTTTTTCCTTGCCCTGCTGGGCATGGTGGAAATCCTCTGGCGGGACTGGAGAGGAGGGCATGAAAAATAGACACCTCAAAAAAGCTGCTCTGGGCCCATGTGACCATTTCCGTCCTGCTGTGCGTGGCCACCATCGTCACCAACTACCTGGGCTTTGATGTCACGGCCCTGGCAGGCCTGGCCGGGGCCTCCCTTTTGACCAACGGGGCCTGGGGCGGTTTCTATTTCTGGAAAGCCAAAAACGAAAACCGGGCCAAATACGCCCAGCGGTTTCTCAAGCAGTTTGCGGACAAGTACGGGGCGGATGTCGCTGTCCGTGTGGCGGAAATCGTACTGAAAGACTGAGTAAAGGAGCGTTTACAATGAGTAAAATGACCGCCAAGGCCTTTGTGGACAAGGCCGTGGACATCGCCAAGAACTACAAGACCTTGTATGTGATGGGGTGCTTTGGGGCCCCCCTCACCGGCTCCAATGTGAGCCGCTACTGCAACAACCACTCCTACAACAAGAACGCCACCCGCACCGCCATGATTAAGGCGGCGGCCAACCAGAGCCCGCCCGTTTTCGGCTTTGACTGCGTGTGCCTCATCAAGGGCATCCTCTGGGGCTGGGATGGGGACGCCTCCCGGACCTACGGTGGGGCGGGCTACGCCATCAACGGAGTGCCGGACATCGGCGCTGATACCATGATTACCAAATGCACCGGGGTGAGCACCACCGGCTGGGATGATATGGTCATCGGTGAGGCCGTCTGGATGTCCGGGCACATCGGCATCTACATTGGGGACGGCCTGGCGGTGGAGTGCAGCCCAAAGTGGAGAACAAGGTGCAAATCACCGCCGTGGGCAACATCGGCTCCAAGGCGGGCTACAACACCCGCCGGTGGACCAAGCACGGCAAGCTGCCCTATGTGGACTACACCGGGGCCTCTACCGGCGGCGGGTCCCAGGGCACCACCCAGCCCAACAAGCCCTCTGAGGGCACCGTGGGGGCCTGCGTGGGCGACACCGTGACCTTTACCGGCAACAAGCATTATGTGAGCTCCAACGCCCTCAACGGCTCCGCCTGCAAGCCTGGCAAGGCCAAGGTCACCGCCATGGCCGGGAACGCCAAGCACCCCTACCACCTCATCAAGGTGCCCGGCGGCGGCTCCACCGTCTACGGCTGGGTGGACGCCGCTGACATCCAGGTGGAGGGTGGCATCATCTGGCCCGCTACGACGTCCCTGCCCGGGGAAAAGACCGACGTCCGCTGGGCGCAGACCTGCATGGACCTGGAAGACGTGGTGGAGCCGCTGGACGCCGCCCTCGAGCCGCCCCTGCGCCGCCGGATGCAGGCGAAGCTCTGGCAGGCACTCTATTTTAAGTTCGACTATGAGAAAGAGTACCTCCCTCAGCTGGAAGAAAACCTCGTCTGGCTGGGCGCAGAGCTGCAAAAACTGACGGACTATCAGCAGAGAAGAAACACCTATCGAAAAAAGTGATAGATATATTCATTTTAATAGATAATTAGAACCGAAACGGCGTTGCCATCGGACGGAAATCGTGATATACTTCACGAGTGTAAAGCAGAGGCTGCTCTGCTGGACATTCAAATGCTTTTCGGCGCGGCGTCCTGCTGCCGCGTAGATGGAAAAATGAGGGAGTAATCATTATGCGTAAAATCACTCGTCGTTCGTTTCTGGCTGCTGCCGCTGTCTGCGGCGCTGCTGCTGCCCTGACCGCCTGCGGCGGCTCTTCTGCATCCTCCACGGCTGCTTCTTCTGTGGCATCTTCTGCCGCTTCCGGCTCCGCTGCCGCTTCCGGCGACACCTACACCATCGGCATCTGCCAGCTGGTGCAGCACGCCGCACTGGACGCTGCAACGCAGGGCTTTGAGGACGCTCTGACCGCAGAGTTCGGCGACAACGTGAAGTTCGACTTCCAGAACGCACAGGGTGACTCCGCTACCTGCGCCACCATCGCCAACGGCTTCGTTTCCTCCGGCGTTGACCTCATCATGGCAAACGCCACCCCCGCTCTGCAGGCTGCACAGTCTGCCACCAATGAGATCCCCGTTCTGGGTACCTCCGTCACCGAGTACGGCGTGGCTCTGGGCCTGACCGACTTCTCCGGCACCGTCGGCGGCAACATCTCCGGCACCTCTGATCTGGCTCCGCTGGACCAGCAGGCTGATATGATCGTGGAGTGGATGCCCGACGCCAAGAAGGTCGGCCTGCTGTACTGCTCCGCTGAGGCCAACAGCCAGTATCAGGTGGACGAGGTCCAGAAGTATCTGGAGGCCAAGGGCGTCACCGCGACTCAGTACGCTTTCTCCGACTCCAACGACCTGTCTTCCGTCTGCCAGAAGGCCGCTGACGAGAACGACGCTCTGTATGTCCCCACCGACAACACCGTCGCTGCCAACACCGGCATCGTGGACGGCATCTGCCGCCCGGCCAAGAAGCCCGTCTTCGCCGGTGAGGAGGGCATCTGCTCCGGCTGCGGCGTGGCCACCCTGTCCATCAGCTACTACGACCTGGGCCACACCACCGGTGAGATGGCAGTCAAGATCCTGAAGGGCGAGTCCAATGTCTCCGATATGCCCATCGAGTACACCGATGTGACCAAGAAGTACAACAAGACCATCTGTGATGACCTGGGCCTGACCGCTCCCGAAGGCTACGAGGCCATTGAGGGCTGAGCCCTCTCAGTCTCGCTCCGCTCGCCAGCTCCCCCAAAGGGGGAGCCCTTGGCAGGCCGGTCAACTTCCTACTGGACGCCTGAGGCCCGATATGGCGCAAAAGGGCGGGCCCTGCGACAGAGGCCAGCTGATGCTGTCCTGAGCAGCGGAGCACTATAGTTTATAAAGACAAAAAGCTTTTTCTCAGTTGACAGATGTCTTACCGGCACGCCAGAGGCTCCCCCTTTGGGGGAGCTGTCAAAACTGATAAGCTTTGACTGAGAGGGCTACAGCGGAGAAGAGCGGTTTTCTCGCTCTTCTCCGCTTTCCCGTATCAAACGGGTCTATAAAAAAGTGTAATTTAGGAGGAATCATTTTGGAAATGCTTGCAAGACTGGCGAACCTGCCCGGTGCTCTGCCGGGTGCGTGCGCACAGGGCCTCATCTGGGGCATCATGGCCATCGGCGTTTATCTCACCTACCGCATCCTTGATGTGGCGGACCTGACCGTGGACGGCTCCTTCGGCACCGGCGGCGCAGTCTGCGTCATGTGCCTGCTCTCGGGCCAGAACGTCTGGGTGTCCCTGCTGGCTGCCGTGCTGGCGGGCCTCGCCACCGGCTTCGTCACAGGCCTGCTCCACACCTTTATGGGCATCCCGGCCATCCTGTCCGGCATCCTGACGCAGCTGGCCCTCTACTCCATCAACCTGAAGATCATGGGCAAGGCCAACCAGTCCATCAACGTGGACAAGTATGACCTGCTCATCTCCCTGCGCTGGGTCAAGGAGTTCGCGCTCCACAACCCCATCATCATGGTCATTCTGGTGTCGGCTGTGGTCATCGCCGTACTGTACTGGTTCTTCGGCACCGAGCTGGGCTGCGCCATCCGCGCCACCGGCTCCAACCCCGCCATGTCCCGCGCACAGGGCATCAACACCAACTTCAACATCGTGCTGGGTCTGGCCGTCTCCAACGCTCTGGTGGCGCTGTCCGGTGCTCTGCTGAGCCAGTATCAGGGCTTTGCGGATGTCGGCATGGGCCGCGGCGCCATCGTCATCGGTCTGGCAGCTGTCATCATCGGTGAGGCTGTGTTTGGCCGCATCTTCCACAACTTCGCCCTCAAGATGGTGTCCGTCTCTCTGGGTGCCATCATCTACTACATCGTCATCCAGCTGGTGCTGACCCTCGGCTTTGACGCAAACCTGTTAAAGCTGCTGAGCGCATCCGTTGTGGCTGTCTTCCTCGCCGTGCCGTACTGGAAGGGCAGATATTTCGCAAAGCCTGCGGCCAAAAAGGCAAACAAGGAGGGCGCAAACAATGCTTGAGATACAAAATGTTTCCAAGACCTTCAACGCAGGCACCGTCAACGAGAAGACGGCCCTGAACGGCCTGAACCTGAAGCTGAATGAGGGCGACTTCGTCACCGTCATCGGCGGCAACGGCGCAGGCAAGTCCACCATGCTGAACGCCGTCGCCGGCGTCTGGCCCGTGGACTGCGGCAAAATCATCATCGACGGCGTGGACGTCACCCGTCTGGGCGAGCATCAGCGCGCCGCCTACATTGGCCGCGTCTTTCAGGACCCCATGACCGGCACTGCCGCCACCATGCAGATCGAAGAGAACCTCGCCCTCGCCGCTCGCCGCGGCAAGCCCCGTACCCTCCGCATCGGCATCACCAGGGCGGAGCGGGAGCAGTACCGTGAACTGCTCAAGAGCCTTGATCTGGGCCTCGAGAACCGTCTGACCGCCCGTGTGGGCCTGCTGTCCGGCGGCCAGCGTCAGGCGCTGACTCTGCTGATGGCCACCATGAACAAGCCCAAGCTCCTGCTGCTGGACGAGCATACCGCCGCCCTCGACCCCAAGACCGCCCTCAAGGTGCTGACCCTCTCGGCGAAGATCGTCGAGGAGAACCACCTGACCACCATGATGATCACCCACAACATGAAGGACGCCATCAAGTACGGCAACCGCCTCATCATGATGCACGAGGGTCACATCATCTACGACGTCTCCGGCGAGGAGAAGAAGAACCTGCAGGTCTCCGACTTGCTGGCAAAGTTCCAGATCGCCAGCGGCGGTGAGTTTGCAAATGACAGGATGATCTTGTCCTGATAAACCGCACTTCAAGCTCCTCCGAAAGGGGGAGCTTTTTGCTGCCTGACGGTATGGAAAGGCTCTCCCTTTGGGAGAGCTGGCGCGAAGCGCCTGAGAGGGCAAGGATGCCAGGAGAGAAGCATAAACACAGCGATAGTATCGCTCTGACAAAGAGCCTGCTTATCGCTGCGCGGCGGCTCTTTCGTGCCGGGCTTGCCCTCTCCGTCATTGCTTCGCAATGCCACCTCTCCCAAGGGGAGAGGCTTTGTCGTCGCTGTTGCTTTTTTCTCCTGAACTTCACTTTCCTGATTTACAAAACAGGCCGAATCGTCTATAATAAAGGACGGCGGCCTGTTTTTGTGCAAAAACGGCCAAATCCAAGCACTGGGAGGAAATGCTGTGCTCATTCAACTCATCGAGGGGGTCTACCGTCTGTTGTGGGGCGACCTGCTCACCCTGCATCTGGGAAACGTGACCCTCAGTCTCTCGTTTATGGTCATCCTGCTGCTGACGGCGGGGGTGTTCTTCACCCTGCGCACAAGGCTTCTGCCGGTGCGGCTGTTCCGGGATATGCTGGCGGCGGTCTGCGAGAAGAACGACAAGGGCAGCGGCCTCTCGTCCTTCCAGACGCTGGTGGTGTCCACGGCCACCCGGGTGGGCATGGGCAATCTGGTGGGCGTCGTGGCGGCGCTGTCTGTGGGCGGTGCAGGCGCGGTGTTCTGGATGTGGGTGACGGCTCTGCTGGGCGCCTCCACCTCCTTTGTGGAGTCCACGCTGGCCCAGAAATACAAGCAGCCCGACCACCTTTACGGCGGCTGGCGGGGCGGCCCGGCCTACTATCTCCACACCCTCGCGGAGCGCAAACGGGGCAGGAAGCTCCGCCGCTCGGTGGCGGCCTGCCTGTTCGCCGTGTCGGGCCTCATCTGCTGGTGCGGCATCAGCCAGGTGGTCAGCAACTCGGTGAGCGAGGCGTTCCAGAATGCGTTCTCCATCCCGCCGCTGGTCACGACGCTGGTGCTGACGGCGCTTGCGGCGGCCATCGTCCTGCGGAAGGAGGCCACCGTCAAGAGCCTCGACGTCATCGTCCCCATCATGGCGGGCTGCTACTTCGTCATGACCCTCTGGATCATCCTCACCCATCTGCCCCAGCTGCCCGATGTCTTCGTCCGCATTTTCTCGGAGGCGCTGGGCCTGCGTCAGGCCGTGGGCGGCGGCTTTGGCGCTGTGGTGATGAACGGCATCAAGCGGGGCCTTTTCTCCAACGAGGCCGGTTCCGGTTCGGCCCCCTGCGCCGCTGCTGCTGCTGAGTGCGACGACCCCGTGAAGATGGGCCTCGTGCAGGCGCTGGGCGTCCTCATCGACACCATCGTCATCTGCAGCTGCACGGCCTTCGTGATGCTGCTGGCTCCCGAGAGCGTGACGAGCGGCCTGCAGGGCATGAACCTTCTGCAGGCGGCGATGCAGTACCATCTGGGCAGTTTCGGCGTCGTCTTCATCGCAGTGACGCTGGCACTGTTCAGCTTCTCCACCTTTATCGGCATCCTCTACTACGCCCGCTGCAACGTGGCCTATCTCTTCGGCGACAGCTGGTTCTGGCAGACGGCCTACAAGGTGCTGGCGCTGGTGATGCTGGTCGTCGGCGGTATGCAGGCCTACACCGTGGTGTGGGACCTCGGCGACGTGGGCATCGGCCTGATGACCATATTCAATATGCTGGCCCTCTACCCGCTGTCGGGCGAGGCGCTGACCGCCCTGCGGGAGTACGAAGCCAAAAAGAAACTCAAGTAAACAAAAAGCCATCGGCCCAGACAGCCGATGGCTTTCGTTTTATGCGCGGTGACCCAGCCGCATTTTGAAGTCGTTGTAGCCGAAGCGGACCAGCTCCCGGCAGGTGCCGTCCTCAGCCAGCGCCCAGATGGGCGGCAGGGGCATTCCGTTGAAGGTGTTGTTCTTGCAGGTGGTGTAGATGGCCATGTCGCCGAAGATGAGCTGGTCTCCCTCGGCAAGCGGGGCGTCGAAGCTGTAGTCTCCCACGACATCGCCCGCAAGGCAGGTCGGCCCGCCGAGGCGGACGGTGCAGAGCTTTTCGCCCGGCTCGCCCGCGTCCAGCAGGGGAGGGCGGTAGGGCATCTCGATGACGTCCGGGGTGTGGCAGGCGGCCGACATATCGAGGATGGCGAGGCTGGTGTCACCGTTCTGCAGGGTGTCCAGCACTGTGGTGACGAGATAGCCCGCGTTCAGCGCCCACGCCTCGCCCGGCTCCAGATAGACCTGTACGCCGTACTTCTCCTGCATCCGGGCGATGCAGGCTTCCAGCGTGGCAAGGTCATAGCCCGGGCGGGTGATATGGTGTCCGCCGCCGAAATTGAGCCATTTCAGCCCCGGCAGCAGGTCGCCGAACTTCTCTTCCACGGCGTCCAGCGTCACGGCCAGCGCGTCGGCGTCCTGCTCACAGAGGGTGTGGAAGTGCAGGCCGTCCAGCAGGGCGGCGAGGCCCGGCTGTTTTGCCAGAGCCGCGTCCCACTGGGCGCGGGTGGTGCCGAGACGGCTGCCCGGGGCGCAGGGGTCATAGATGGCATGGCCCTCCTGCGTGGAGCGCTCCGGATTGATGCGCAGACCGACGCTCTTGCCCGCCGCCTTGGCCGCAGGGCCGAACTTTGCCAGCTGGGCCGGGGAGTTGAACACGATGTGGTCGGCGTAATCCAGAAGCTCGTTGAACTCGTCCACCCGGTAGGCGGCGCAGAAGACGTGGTTCTCCTTCTCGGGCAGCTCTTCCTTGCCCAGACGGCTCTCGTAGAGGCCGCTGGCCTCAGTGCCTGCGAGGCAGGGTGCGAGAAGCGGGTAGAGGTCGAAGTTGGAGAAAGCTTTCTGCGCTAATAAAATCTTGCAGCCCGTCCGCTGCTGGACCCCCAACAGAATTTCGCCGTTGCGGCGCAGCTGGGCTTCGTCCAGCAGATAGCAGGGGGTGGGCAGGGAAGCGAGTGCGCCCTCCGAGAGGTCTGCCAGCCCCGCGAAGGGCGGGCGCGTATCGACCAGCCGCATCAGTCCACCAGAGCCGGGCTGTGGCTCTCAGAGCGGGGCAGGCCGTACTTGTCCAGTGCGTCCAGATAGGGGTCCGGGTCGAACTCTTCCACGGTGTGGACGCCCTTGGTGGTCCACTTGCCGGTCAGCAGCATCAGTGCGCCGCACATGGCCGGAACGCCGGTGGTGTAGCTGATGGCCTGAGAGCCGACTTCCTTGTAGCACTCCTGATGGTCGCAGACATTGTAAATGTAGTAGGTCTTTTCCTTGCCGTCCTTTTTGCCCGTGAAGATGCAGCCGATGTTGGTCTTGCCCTTGGTGCGGGGGCCAAGGCTGGCAGGGTCCGGCAGCAGAGCCTTCAGGAACTGGATGGGCACGATCTCCTGACCGTTGAAGTTGGATGGGGGTGGTGGAGAGCATCCCCACGTCCTCGAGGCAGCGCATATGGTCGAGATAGCTCGTGGCCGAAGGTCATGAAGAAGCGGATGCG
>ENA-OQNA01000038-OQNA01000038.1-human-gut-metagenome-genome-assembly--contig:-NODE-38-length-47803-cov-6.009858_pt1 | contig 47803 bp, 35 predicted proteins | sample MGYA00242625_ERZ504872 | MGnify/ENA primary metagenome ERZ504872 (study PRJEB26092, sample SAMD00036425) | human gut metagenome | host: Homo sapiens | study: EMG produced TPA metagenomics assembly of...
CCAAAGTCCTCTGACCGTATCTCACTGGCCGCATCCCTCTGGTTACATTGGCTACTCTTCCCTCTGGATGAGTGAAACTCTCAATGGTGATAACGCGGCGGGCAACGATGACGTATCAGAGCGGCGCGATGTAGTTCGATGATGGTTGACGAGTTGCTATCCAGGCATAGAGCGGATGGCGTATGCTGGGGCGCATGGTTGAAATCAAAGACATGCTTGGCAATCACCAAATAATTCGTGCCGACGGCCGCAAGGTCGACGAGCTGCGCCCCGTGCGCATCACCCGCCACTTCACCGACGCCCCCGAAGGCTCCGTGCTCATCGAATGCGGTAACACGCGCGTGATGTGCACCGCCACTTTTACCCCTGGTGTGCCGCGTTGGCGCAAGGACTCCGGCCTCGGCTGGGTCACCGCCGAATACTCGATGCTGCCGCGTGCCACCGCCGAACGCACCGACCGTGAATCCGTACGTGGCAAAATCGGTGGCCGTACCCACGAAATCAGCCGACTGATTGGCCGCTGCCTGCGTGGCGTCATCGATATGAAGGCGCTCGGCGAAAATCAGATTCAGCTTGACTGCGATGTGCTTCAGGCCGATGGCGGCACTCGCACGGCTTCCGTAACCGGTGCGTACGTGGCTTTGGTCGACGCAGTCAATTGGGCGGAGAAGCACCGCCATATCAAGTCCGCCAGCCGCGTGCTTAAGGACTATGTGTCCGCCGTATCGGTGGGCGTGATCAACGGCACCCCGATGCTTGACCTGCCATACATTGAAGACAGTCAGGCCATGACCGACATGAACGTGGCCATGACCGGTTCCGGCACCTTCATCGAGATTCAGGGCACCGCAGAACACCGTCCGTTCAGCCGTGCCGAACTCGGCACCCTGCTTGACTTGGCCGAAAAGGGCAACAAGGAACTGCAAGCCGCCCAGCGTGCCGCTTTGTCCCTAGACTAAGCCAGCTCCCCTGCCAAGGGGAGCCTTCTTAAAGGAGAATCCATGCAAATCGTCGTCGCAACCCATAACGAAGGCAAGCTTGTGGAAATCCGCCGCATTCTCGAAGAGGATCTTGGCGTGGATGCCGAAAACATCGAACTGGTGTCCGCTGGCAGCCTTCACCTGCCGGACCCGGTGGAAACCGGCGTCACCTTCCAGGAGAACGCGCTGCTCAAGGCCCGCGCCGTGGCCATCCGTACCGGTCTGCCCGCTGTCGCGGATGATTCAGGTCTCATCGTCGATGTGATGGGTAACGCTCCGGGCATTCTGTCTGCTCGCTGGGCGGGTGCTCACGGCCACGACAAGGCCAATAATGCGTTGCTGCTCGCCCAAATCGGAGATATTCCGGATGACAAGCGTACCGCGCGCTTCCGTTGCGCCGCCGCGCTGGTGGTCCCGGACACCGAGACCGGTGCCGACGTGACCGGTGGAGTGGCTGCCGACGGCATCACCGTTCACACCACGGCTGCCGATGGGAGCCCTGCCCCGGTGCATGCTCGATACGCCATCAAGTCGGAGACAGTGGAGCTCGGCGACATGCCGGGTCGCATCATCCGCGAGGCTCGTGGCGAACACGGTTTCGGTTACGATCCGCTGTTCGTCCCGGACGACCAGCCTGCCGGTCGCGTCAGCACTGAGCCTGACCATGAAGGCGAGCCGCTGACCAGCGCCGAAATGACTCCGGCCGAGAAGAATGCGATTTCCCACCGAGGCAAGGCGCTGAAAGCCTTGGTCCCCGCCATCGAGGCCCTGCTGCACTAAGTCGTCTAGGCTGTCTAGCTGCACTGAGCCGCGACTAAGCCACAGTTGAGTCGCGGCTCAGCACTCAGCCCCCGAATCGGGCGAGTGTCTAGCAAGCGCCTATGACCTAGCAAGGGCGATACGAAAGAAGGCCGGCGCTTAGTGCGTCGGCCTTCTTGATGAACAAGAGCCACCCGATAGAATCGAACTACCGACCTTCCCACGAACGAGGGGGATGCTCTACCACTGAGCTAAGGTGGCGTGGCTTCAAGAGCCAAGTAGAGAATATAGCACTGCGTTTGATTCACTGCAAGCCGGACATTCATCATCTTTGGGCCATTGTTCTTTGGACCATCGTGGCGGCAATAGTGCGAACGATGTGCACACCTCATCTGCTCGGCCGCCATTCGTCGTGTGCGCGCTATGCTAGCATGGTGAGCCTGATTGACTCGGAGGCAAAGGGAAGCATGCGTGATTTTGTGCTGGTGAAGTTGACAGACGAGGAGTTCGATGATTTCTCCGCCAGGCATCCACAAGGCAATTTCCAACAAACCTCGGCGATGGGACGCCTTCGCGCCGCGCAGGGGATCGACGTCGAATATTTGGCCCTCAAGGAGGGCGAGAAGATCGTCGCGGCGGCACTGTTCGAAACTCACCGCTCTCGATTCTCTACATTTGCGGTCATCCATGATGGCCCGATGTGCGACTATCACGACACCGAAGCATTGACCTTCTTCATGGATGCGCTGAAACGCCATGCCAAGGCAAAGGGTGCTTCACAGCTGGAAATCACCCCTGAATCCCCGTATCGGCTTCGCGACACCAATGGAGCTTCTTTGCCGGATGACCAGAATGGCGCTCCCGACAATAAGCTGATAGAACAGCTCGAGGCGATCGGCTTCACTCATGGCGGTTTCACCGTGGGCTACACGGCGGTTCCGCGTTGGCGCTACCTCAAGGATCTGACCGGCATTACCGATGAGAAAAGTCTGCTGAAGTCCTATGACAAGCGCACCCAGTGGAGCGTGAAGCGTGCCCAATCGATGGGTGTGCACGTGCGTGAGCTGTCGGACGACGAGCTGGGGGTATTCGCACGAATCGAGCAGCAAACCGCTGAACGCCGTAGCTTCGAATACCGTGGCGAAGCATATTTCCACCGTTTCAAGGAAGCGTTCGGCAGCAAAGCGCATTTTATGGTTGCCGAGATCCACATCGACGAATACGTAGCAGACATGACGTCCAAGCGTGAAGCGCTTTCGGCCAAGGTGGCGGCATTGACCGCCAAAAACGCCGAACACCCCACCACCAAAACCGAACGTCAGCTGGGGGAGGAGACCCGCAATCTGGCGGCAGCCGAAAAGCGCCTGAACGAGGCGGCCGAGTTCGCCAAAGACGGGGATGTACTGCCGGCTGCGGCATCACTATTCGTGGAGCATCCGCGCGAGGTCATCTACCTGTTCTCCGGTAGCGTCGAGCAGTACAAGCCCTTCTACGCCTCCGCGCTGATTCAGCATGACGCGATGCTGCATTTCTGCGTGGAACACGGGCTGTCTCGCTACAACTTCTACGGCATCGACGGCGTCTTTGATGATCCCGATGACGAGGGGCGTGGTGTACTGGAGTTCAAGCAGGGCTTCAACGGATATGTCGAGGAACTTCCGGGCGAGTTCGTGCTGCCGGTCAAACCGGTCGCCTATGCCATGAAGCAATTTGCGCACAAGCTGCTGTCGCGGTAAACGGACGCAGCACACAGGCCATTCCAGAGCCCAGAGTAACGATCAGAGTAACGACAAGTAAGAAGGTTCGATTATGACGCAATCCGATGCAGGCGTCGCCTCGCTCACCCCTACCAAGATCACTCCTGCCGAGCTGGATGCGTTCTCCGCAGCTCAAGTGCAAGGTAGTTTCCAGCAGACCTCGCAGATGGCCGCCATGGGTGCGTTCAACGGTCCGGTGGACTATGTGGGTGTCAAGCGCGGTGACAAGCTGATTGCCGCCTGCTACGTGGTGTACACGCGGTCCCGTTTCGGTTTGGAAGGCTCGGTCTGGTGCGGACCGCTGTGCGATTATGACAATCCACAGGTGGTTGAGGCGATGACCGAAGCCCTGCGTCGTTCGGCCAAGGCCCATCACGCCATCAGCGTATCCTGCTGGCCGGCCGCAGTCTACCGTCTGCATGATCTGGACGGCAAGCCGACCAGCGACCCGGACACCACGATGATGGACAACATGGCCCGCTTCGGTTGGAAACATGGCGGTTTCACCGTGGGCTACGAATCCGTGGTGAACCGCTGGAACTTCGTCAAGGGGCTTGACGGCATTCATAATGAGAAGGAACTGCTGGCCTCGTTCTCCAAGTACCGCCGTAAGAACATCCGCATCGCCCAGGATTCCGGTCTGCGCGTGCGCCGGCTGGAACGCGGCGAACTGAGCACTTTCGTCAAGCTGTGCGATATGAGCGCCGCACGTCAAGGCTTCAAGAGCCGCGATCTGGCCTACTATGAGCGTCTGTTCGATACCTTCGGCGACCTGATCGAGTTCAAGGTGGTCGAAACCCATTTCGACGAATATCTGGACACCCTGCAATCCAAGCTGAATGCGGCCTCCAAAGACAAGCGCAACCTCGAACGCCTGCTCCAGCGCGCGCAACAGCGGCCGGAAGGCACGGCCAAGAAGGGTGCCTCCGACCCGGCAACGCTGGAAAAGCGCATCGCCACCGCAGACAAGAAGATCACGGCGCTGGAAAAGACCATCGGCGAAGTCAATGGCATCATCGCCTCGGACGGCCCGGTCATTCCGGTGGAAGCCGGTGTCTACTTCTGGCATCCGAACGAGGTCGTCTGCCTGTCCAGCGGCGAGGACGATCGTTTCATGGATTACTACCCGTCTTCCCTAATCCACTTCGAGGCGATGCTTGACTGCATCGCCCGTGGCGTGGAGCGCTTCAACTTCTACGGCATTTCCGGCATTTTCGACGCCAACGATCCTTCCTACGGCGTCTGGCAGTTCAAGACTCGCTTCGGCGGATTCGTGGAAGAGCTTCCGGGCAAGTTCACGCTGCCGGTGGACGGACTGCGCTTCGGTGTATCCGAAGCCGCACACAAGCTGCTGCATCGCTGACAAACAGTGGCGAGCACGGACACAGAAATAAGGCACAGGTGACGACGAGATGAGCGCGACTGCGAATCGAACAGATACGACGTATACGTTTGGCGTGATTACGCCCGAAGAGTTCGACCGGCTTTCCGAAGCCACAAGCCAGGGCAGCTTTCAGCAATGGTCCGGGCAGGTCCGTCTTGCCAAGATTCGTGGGCATGAAGCCGAATGCGTTGGCGTGTGCGACGCATCCGGCAATCTGGTAGCCGGCTGCGTGATTCTGTACCTCAATGGTCGTTTCGGTGCAGATGGCTCCGTATATTTCGGCCCCATCGGCATTAGCGATGATCCGGCTCTGCTGCGGGCCATAACCGAGGCGATTCGTGAATCGGCCCGTCGCCACCATGCTGTTTCCGTGGCATGCTGGCCTAACGTCGCCTACCGTCTGTATTCCTCGGACGGGCAGCCCGACGGCGAGCCGAACGATGCACTACTGGCCGGATTCACCGATGCCGGCTGGACGCATGGCGGATTCCATACCGGTTATGACGTGGTCTGCCAGTGGATGTACGTCAAGGATCTCACCGGCATCACCAACGGCAAGGAACTGCTGGCGTCATTCGGCAAACGCGCTCAATGGAGCGTCAAGCGGGCGCAGTCGATGGGCGTGCACGTTCGCGAAATCGGCCCCGACGAGTTCGACGTGTTCGCCGATATCGAACGGCGGACCGGTGAACGCCGCGGGTTCGCGACGCGCGGCGCGGACTATTTCCGCCAGTTCAAGCAGGCGTATGGCGCGGATGCGCATTTCATGCTCGCGGAAATCCACATCGCCGAATATGTGGCGGATATGACCGCCAAGCGCGAGGCCTTGCAGACCAAGGTAGCTCGATTGCAGGCGAAATACGATGAACGTCCGACCACGCGTATCGAACGTCAGCTGGGGGAGGAATCACGCAATCTCGCGGCCGCCGACAAGCGTCTGGCTGAGGTGGAGGGATATGCCAGGAAGGGCGATGTGCTGCCGGCGGCGGCTTCAATGTTCGTCAGTCACCCCAATGAGGTGGTCTATCAGTATTCCGGTTCGTTGGAGGAGTACAAGCCGTTCTACGCCTCGGCGCTGATTCAGTACGAAGCAATGCTGCATCTGTGTGTGGAGAAGGGCGTGCCCCGCTACAACTTCTACGGCATTTCCGGCGTGTTCGACGATCCGGACGACGAGGGCCGCGGCGTGCTGGAATTCAAGCAGGGCTTTAACGGCTACGTCGAGCAGATGGTAGGCAAATTCACGTTGCCGGTGGATAAGTTCCGCTTCGGCGTGAGCAATCTGGTGCACAAGCTGCTGCGCCGGTAGCAACTGGCGGTCGGGGGACGAGCCTATGTGGGCTGCGTCTCGTCTGACCGTGCACCCGCCGTGTGCCTACTTGCGCATTTGCTCACACGCCCATCAGCGCGTGAGCCACAGCCATCATCACCAGTGAAATCATCGCGGTGATTGCCAGCGAGAAGCCGGCTAGTTTGGCGTTGCCGAGTACTTTGTCGGTGAACAGCGTGGAGAAAATGGCGATCGGAGCCAACGCGCAGATCACCATCACGGCGCGAATCGAAGCCGAGAACGGCAGCAGGAGCCACGCGATCAACGCGAAGGAGACGCTGAACGGTATACGCCAAGCGATGACGGCCATGACTTCCTTCACGTCATGCTTGGATTGGGGCAGGTCCATGAGCATGCCCACCATCAGCATCGACACCAGCGCGTTGGCGCCGCTCAATGGCTGGGTTATAGAGGCGATCCAATCGGGAATCTTCACGTTGGCGACGGTCAACACGATCATGAGCAGATACGTGTCGAACGGCACCGAGCCGAAGAAGCTCTTGCCGATGGTGCGCAGCAATGCGCGGCGGGCAAGCCGTTTGGCGTCGCGATCCTTGGGCTTTTCGTACGGTAGGGTGGGAGCCGAACCGGCGTGTTGTTCGGCAAGTGTTTTGCCGGGCTGAATATGCAGCAGTTGCTGGGTGAGCACATTGGTGCCGGCGGCCACCATCACGCAGTTGCCGATATCGAACATCGCAGCCGGCACCACCGCGCCCGCACCCCAGAATGACTGGACGACCGGGAAAGAAAAACAGCCGAGATTGAAGCCGGCACCGTTGAGCATCAGGAAGGCGCGGTCGGTCACATTGCGCTTGCGGGTGGCCAGAAAGATGAACACGACCGGGATAAAAGCAAACAGGAATGCGAATACCGAAATAAGCAGCAGCGAGATGTCATGCGGATTGGTGGCGAACGAGTATACGATGGCACCGGGCAGCACGATGTTGAATTCCGCGGTTTGCAGCACGCGATAATCCTTCTGCCCGAACAGGCCGAACCGCTTGAACAGATAGCCGGCGAGGATGATCAGCAACAGACCAACCGGCGTAAGAATGGCGGACATACACTTCTCTCCTTGACTCACACAGGCTCATGGCGCACAGGCTCAGACCCGCAATGCTGTGGCCCATTATATTTGCCGCCTTGGCATTGCCATATGTAGAGGTGTCCGCAAGGGCTTGCAGCTGCCGCGCGCATATACGAAAAGCCTCCCGGAAGCGTTGGCAATCCAATGCTTCCAAGAGGCTCAAGCCGGTGCGCGAGATGGGACTTGAACCCACACGTCAAAGACACAGGAACCTAAATCCTGCGCGTCTACCAATTCCGCCACTCGCGCGTGCATATCCGTGTTTCCACAGGTGTGGGAGATATACAAAACCCTAGGCCGGACAGCCATTACAGACCGACCAGCCTAGGGCATCCGAGCCACTTGTCAGAATCGAACTGACGACCTGCTCATTACGAGTGAGCCGCTCTACCGACTGAGCTAAAGTGGCTTGGTTCGCGGAAGGCATTTCGCCAGCCGCGCACAAGAAATTAAGTATAAGACATCTCCGCGAAAAGTCCAATCGGCGGCTTGGCGGTTGTGTCGTGACCGCTCGGTTGAAGATGACGGTTGTGCCGCGCCATGAACTGTTCGATAATGCAAACGATGGCAATCCGACATCGCTGACTCATTTTGTTCTGTTCATGTCCGAATTTGTGAGTATTCTGTTTGGTGATACGGAGCGCATCCGAGCCGTGTGCAAGGGCGCTCCAGTCACTGATGAAAGGAATGGAATCCTATGGCCATCAATCCGCCCGTTGACGCCACCCAGACCCCTGAGTGGGCTGCTCTGCAGAAGCACTATGACGAGCTTCAGGTCGAAGGCGTGAGCCTCAAGAAGTGGTTCGCCGAGGACGCCGAGCGCGTCGAGAAGCTGTCCTTCGACGCCGGCGACCTGCACTTCGATCTGTCCAAGAACCTGATCAAGCCGGAAACCCTCCAGCTGTTCGCCAACCTTGCCAAGGCCGTCAAGCTCGATGAGCGCACCAAGGCTATGTACACCGGCGTGCACATCAACAACACCGAAGACCGCGCCGTGCTGCACACCGCGCTGCGCCGCCCGGTCGAAGACGAGGGCAAGTACATCGTTGACGGTCAGGACACCGTCAAGGACGTGCGCGAGACACTCGACAAGATCTATGCTTTCGCTGACGACGTGCGTTCCGGCAAGTGGACCGGTGTGACCGGCCGCAAGATCGAGACCGTGGTCAACATCGGCATCGGCGGCTCCGACCTGGGCCCCGTCATGGTGTACGAAGCTCTGAAGCCGTACGCCGACGCGGGCATCTCCGCCCGCTACATCTCCAACATCGACCCGAACGACCTGGCCGAGAAGACCAAGGGCCTCGACCCGGAGACCACCCTGTTCATCATCGTCTCCAAGACCTTCACCACCCTGGAGACCCTGACCAACGCTCGCGAAGCCCGCACTTGGCTGCTCGAAGAGCTCACCGCCAACGGCGCCATCGCCGAGGGCGACGAGGCTCAGAAGGCCGAGGCCATCAAGAAGCACTTCGTCGCCGTCTCCACCAACCTGGAGAAGGTCGAGGAGTTCGGCATCGACCCGAACAACGCGTTCGGCTTCTGGAACTGGGTTGGCGGCCGTTACTCCGTCGATTCCGCCGTCGGCACCTCCCTGGCCGTGATCTTCGGCCCGGCTCGTTTCGAGGAGTTCCTGCACGGCTTCCACGAGATCGACGAGTACTTCGCCAACACCCCGTTCGAGAAGAACGTCGTGGTGCTGCTCGGCATGCTGAACGTCTGGTACCGCAACTTCTTCAAGGTTGCTTCCCACGCCGTGCTGCCGTACGACCAGTACCTGCACCGCTTCCCGGCTTACCTGCAGCAGCTGACCATGGAGTCCAACGGCAAGTCCGTGCGTTGGGACGGCACCCCCGTCACCTCCGAGACCGGCGAGATCTTCTGGGGCGAGCCTGGCACCAACGGCCAGCACGCCTTCTACCAGCTGATTCACCAGGGCACCCAGCTCATTCCGGCCGACTTCATCGCGTTCGTCAACACCCCGAACCCGACCAAGGACGGCGACCAGGACGTGCACGAGCTGTTCCTGGGCAACTACTTCGCTCAGACCAAGGCTCTGGCATTCGGCAAGACCGCTGACGAGGTTCGCGCCGAGGGTACTCCGGAAGAGATCGTTCCGGCCCGCGTGTTCTCCGGCAACCGTCCGACCACCTCCATCTTCGGTGTGGCTCTGACCCCGTTCGCACTCGGCGAGCTCATCGCCCTGTACGAGCACATCACCTTCGTGGAAGGCACCGTCTGGGGCCTCGACTCCTACGACCAGTGGGGCGTCGAGCTTGGCAAGCAGCTTGCCAAGCAGATCACCCCGGCCATCTCCCAGGACGACGACGCCCTCGCCGCCCAGGACGCCTCCACCCAGAGCCTGATCAAGTTCTACCGCGCAAATCGCGAATTCTGATTCGCTTTGCTCGGTCAGAATTCGTGATTCGCGCGACCGCGGCTGTGCTGTCTGGTGGGCAGTCTGGCGACTGCCCACGTCGCGAATTCTGATTCGCTTTGCTCGGTCAGAATTCGTGATTCGCGCGACCGCGGCTGTGCTGTCTGGTGGGCAGTCTGGCGACTGCCCACGTCGCGAATTCTGATTCGCTTTTCTAGCTCCTCTCAATACTGAGGGGAGCTGTCAGCGAAGCTGACTGAGAGGGAGTTATGGAACGCTCCGTATGCTCCCCCCTCAACTATGACTGTTGCCGGCGGCGAAACTACTGGAATAATCACCGTCCATCGGACTCTCACCTTCTTCAAGCCGTGCGCTGAAACGCCAAATCAATATCATCGTCGGTATCCATGCGACCAGCAGGAGGGACGGAAAGTATTCGAATCCGCCATCCGTGCTGCCTCGGCCAAACTGATGCGTTAATAACGGAGAGAGACGACGACACGCCGATACTGTCCGCAAGAATCCGTACAATAATCGATTGCTGTGTCGAGAAGTGGGCCGCCGCATAAGCCCGCGTCTCCGTGGGTCCAGTCCGAACGGCCGCAAGGCCTGGCTTTTGGCGGATCGGCAGGCTTCCCAAGGGCAAACTCGAGGGATAACGAGAACAGGTCAACGCGCGCGATGCGCAATCGCGTGGATGGCCCCAGATCTGTGGCTGATATGCGGCAGCACTGAAGGAAAACAATGGTTAACGCTGTTGAGGCTTTTGACGCCAAGCACATGAAGCCGGCCGAGGAAATCCCGGCCTTCCGTCCCGGCGACACCGTCGACGTGAACGTGAAGATCCAGGAAGGCAACAACTCCCGTATCCAGACCTTCACCGGCGTGGTGATCGCTCGTAAGGGCGCTGGCGTGCGTGAGACCTTCGTGGTCCGCAAGATCAGCTTCGGCACTGGTGTGGAGCGTCGCTTCCCGGTGCACTCCCCGTCCATCGACTCCATCAAGCTCGTGCGTAAGGGCCGTGTGCGCCGCGCCAAGCTGTACTACCTGCGCGCTCTGCGCGGTAAGGCCGCTCGTATTGCCGAGCGCCGCGACAACTCCGCTAAGTGAGTCGATTCGCGGGTGCAATCGTGGGCCTGATGATGCAGGTGCGCGAATAAACCGTGAAATTCAGCCCGGAACCGTTTCGGTTTCGGGCTGTTTCCGTATTTTCCACGTATGATGGACGGGCGCCGGCACCCCTCATATCCGGCAGCATGAATCGCGAGGAGATGGTATGCAGGACGATCAGGATAACGGCGAATTCCCGGTTTCCGACAATCCGGAGAGCAATCAGACCTCGTATGATGACGAGGCCGATGCCCGCGATTCCCGTACGTTCCAAGTCGCCGACCACGGCATCGCCCCGTCCCCGGTTCCCCCGGCACCGGCGCGCCCGGCGCACGCCGCTTCTTCCGCTGGTGCGAATGCCGCGGCAGCATCATCGATGGATGATGACCACTTCACCCTACGCGACTTTTTCCTGTGGTGCGGCGTTCCCGTGCTTATCGTGCTGCTGATTCGCATTTTCGCCGTCGGCTTTTACGAGATTCCTTCGCGCTCGATGATGGACACCATGGTGCCCGGCGATCGCGTGGTGACCAGCAAGCTCACCCCCAAGATCTTCGATCTGCAGCGCGGCGACGTCGTGGTATTCAAAGATCCCAACAACTGGTTGAACGAGGAGCAGAGCAGCGCTCCCGGTGGCGGGTACCTCATCAAGCGACTGATCGGCCTGCCCGGTGACGTGGTCGAATGCAAGGGCGCGGGCCAGCCGGTGACCATCAACGGCGTGGCCATCAATGAGACCTCCTACATTCGCCCCGGCGTGGACCCGAGCGCTTTCCCGTTCTCGGTGACCGTGACCGAGGGCCACGTGTTCGTCATGGGCGACAATCGCGCCAATTCCGCCGACTCCCGCTATCATCAGGATGACGGCGATCGCGGCTTGGTTCCCATCTCCGATGTGGTCGGAGTCGGAATCGCGAAATACTGGCCGCTTGACCGGCTTGGTGCGATTGATGACCACCACGAAGTCTTCAAGGACGTGTCTGACGCTTCCGGCTCGAATTCCTGAGTTTTTTTGAACCGTGTGAGTCTTTGAACTGATTGAGTTCCGGGCCGTCTGAATCCTGAACCATATGAATCCTGAACCGTCTGAATCCTAACCATTGTGAGACGATGGGAGCCGCGCATGATTACCCCGACACTTGACTTGGAACGCATCCTTGCGGCCCAGGGCTATGACCTTATCGCTGGATTCGATGAAGTCGGCCGCGGCGCGCTCGCCGGTCCGGTGATGGTCGGGTGCGCCGCCATTTGGGCCCGTGATTTGGAGCCGTTGGATGGCGATGATGCCGTCGAACTGTCCGGGCGGACCTACCTCGGCGTACCGGACGGCGTGGCCGACTCCAAAATGCTCACCGAACATAGGCGCGAGGCGATTTTCGACGAACTGCGCGACTGGTGCGCGGCCTACGCCGTAGGCCAGGCCAGCAACACCGAGATCGACGAATGGGGCATCACCTATGCGCTCGGCGTGGCCGCCCTGCGCGCGCTCAGCCAAGTCGAACGCGAACTTGGCTTACGGCTTGGAGGGGGATTGACGGCAAAAAAGGCTGCGGGGGAGATTGTGGAAGGTCGTCCGGGAGACTCCGTAGGGGAATCCATTGGAAATTGTGGGGAAAGCGTTCGCGCCCTGCCCAAAGTCGCCGGAATTCTCGACGGGCCGAGCGATTACATCACCAAGGCGCTCAACACGTTCGACGCGCCGGACGTGCCGATTCCAGCCGATATAACGACCAAAGTCAAAGGCGACCAGCATTGCGCCACCGTCGCCACCGCGGCGGTCATCGCCAAAGTGACCCGAGACCGGCTGATGGTCGACCTCGCGCAAAGCAACCCACGTTACGCCGCCTACGAATGGGCTCATAACAAGGGCTATGGTTCCGCCGCACACCGTGCCGCCATCGCCGAACACGGGCCGACTCCGCTCCATCGTGTCTCATGGCACCTGACCTGAGCCGCGTGCGACACGACAGTGTGAGCGCTAACGCAAAACTGTTGTGGACGCGCTAAAGTCAGTATTGATTAAGGTACAAGACTGGCCGTGCATGGATGCCGGCCGCCAGCGGGGAGGTTAGGCAATATGGTGACCAGCCGCAAGCCAAGCAAACGTCCGTCCATGTTCGAAGTGGCCAAGCTCGCCGGAGTCAGCCACCAAACCGTCTCCCGTGTGATCAATGACTCGCCGGACGTTTCCGACGCCACCCGTGCGCGAGTCCAGGCCGCCACTTGACCAACTCGGCTACCGCCCCTCCAACTCCGCGCGCGCACTGGCTTCCGCCGTTCGCGCACCAGTAGGGCTGATCGCCGGAGGCCTCAAATTCTTCGGCCCGATTTCCTCCATCTCCTCCATCGAATCCATGGCCCGCGAGCACGGTCTGTTCATGAGCGTGATGATGGTCCACGAGGCCTTGTGCGCGCAGGCCGACTTCGACAACCTGTGCGACACCTTCAACGAGCAGAACGTCGACGCCTTCATCTTCCTGACTCCGACCGACGTGATGTTCGCCGCCGCCTGCCGTGCGCGAGTCACTCAGCCGCGCGTCATCGTCACCGCCACCCACGGCCAAATGACCGTGCGTGAGGGATTGGGCCTTATCTCCACCGAAAACAAGCGTCGCACTGCGCTGGTCGGTATCGACCAGTGGGGTGCAATGGCCAAAGTGGTGGCCTTGCTGGGCGAATACGGGCACAAATCGGCTCTGTATTTTGCCGGTCCCAACGAATGGCGCGACGCCCACACCCGACTGGATGCGTGGCGCAAGCTCGCCGCCTCCCGATCCATCGATTCACAGATCGTGCGCTGCCATACGTGGGATGCCTCTGAGGCGTATGCGCACATGAATCATCTCATTGATGAGTATGGGCGTCGAGGCGCGGCGTTGCCCACCGCGGTCGTCGCCGCGAACGACAATCAGGCCGTCGGCATCATGCGCGCGTTGCATGAGCATGGGCTTCGGATTCCGCAAGACATCAGCGTGGTCGGATTCGACGACATGTCTGGCGTGGATAACATGTACCCACCGCTGACCACCGTGCATCCCGATTTCGAGGGGCTCGGCGTGGCCGCCATGCGAGAGACGCTGCGCTTGCTGGGGGAGGGCGGCGAGCCGACCTTCCTGACCACCCAGCACGGCATGGGGCTGATTCCCGCCGAGGTGCGTGCTCGGCGGTCCTTGGGGCCGGCTCCTCGGCGGTAAATTGGCCCTGTTGTCAAACCGTTATGATGCGTGACACGGTATAAGTTGTGTCGAATGCAGGTTGTCGGTACAATGTTTTTTGGAAATTGTGAGCGCTAACACCCTCCCCAAGGAAGGGGATAACAACGCCGGCGCTCCAAGGCAAAGGAAAGATATGGCAGCAACCGACAACGCGGCCGAGCAGGTCGCCCACATCGCCGAGAAGATTCGCGCTGGCAAGACCACGCTGGGCATCGAATTCGGCTCCACCCGCATCAAGGCCGTCCTCATCGACGACAACTTCCAGACCATCGCCTCCGGCGACTACAGCTGGGCCTCCCACTTGGAGGATGGTCTGTGGAGCTACACCACCGAGGAGATCTGGGGCGGTTTGCAGTCCGCTTACGCCTCCATGGCCAACGACGTCGAGACCGCCTATGGCGAGAAGCTCACGCACGTCGGCCACATCGGCTTCTCCGCCATGATGCACGGTTACCTCGCATTCGACGAGGCCGGCGAACTGCTGGTGCCGTTCCGCACCTGGCAGAACGCCAACACCTCCGAAGCTCACAAGAAGCTCTCCGAGCTGTTCCAGTACAACATCCCCGAGCGTTGGTCCATCGCTCACCTGTACCAGGCCGTGCTCAACAAGGAAGAGCACGTCTCCAAGGTGGCTTACTTCACCACACTCGCCGGTTACGTGCACTGGAAGCTCACCGGTAAGAAGGTCCTCGGCGTGGGCGATGCCTCCGGCATGTTCCCGATTGACCCGACCACTCACACTTACGAAACCGCATTCATTGAGAAGTTCGACGCTCTGCCTGAGGTCGCAGCCCAGCCGTGGAAGCTGGAGAACCTGCTTCCTGAGCCGCTCGTGGCCGGCACTCCGGCTGGCGAGCTGACCGAGGAAGGTGCCAAGCTGCTCGATCCGTCCGGTGCCCTGAAGCCCGGCATCGTGCTCGCCCCGCCTGAGGGCGACGCCGGTACTGGCATGGTAGCCACCAACTCCGTGCGCGTACGCACTGGTAACGTCTCCGCCGGCACCTCCATCTTCGCCATGGTGGTTCTGGAGCACAAGCTCAAGGCCCTCCACCCTGAGGTTGACTTGGTCACCACCCCGGCCGGCGATCTGGCCGGTATGAGCCACGCCAACAACTTCACCTCCGACCTCAACGCTTGGGTCGGCCTGTTCGGCCAGTTCGCCAAGGCTATCGGCCAGCCGGTTGACGCAGGTATGCTGTACGGCACCCTGTTCCGCGCGGCCATCGCCGACGACGTGGACGCCAACTGCGGCGGCCTGCTGAACTACCCGTTCCGTTCCGGCGAATTCCTGGCCGGTCTGCCTGAAGGTCGCCCGCTGTTCGCCCGCAGCCCCGAAGCCAACATGACCCTCGGCAACTTCATGCGCGCCCAGCTGTTCTCCGCGTTCTCCCCGGTCAAGATCGGCATGGACGTGATGACCAAGCAGGAGCGCGTGCAGGTCGACTCTCTCGTGGGCCACGGCGGCATCTTCGCCACTCCGAAGGTGGCTCAGAAGATTCTCGCTGCTGCCTTCAACACCCCGATCAAGGTCATGTCCACCGCCGCCGAAGGTGGCGCCTGGGGCATGGCCGTGCTCGCCAACTACCTGTGGAACACCAACGAGGATCACAGCAACCTCGCTGACTTCCTTGACGGTTGCGTGTTCAAGGACGCCCAGTCCACCACGGAGAAGCCGGTGGCTTCCGATGTGGTTGGTTTCGAGGACTTCTTCGCCCGCTTCACCAAGGGCCTGCCCATCGAGCACGCCGCCATCGAAACCATCAACCTCGAAGATAAGTAAGCCTTTCTGACCTCCCTCTATTGAGGGAGGTCCTTGAGATTTTGAAAAAACGTCCATCCATCACAGTGGAAAGGAAAACCAATAATGGCAACTTTGGCTGATTACGGCCCCGAGGTTCGCGCCGAGGTCAAGCAGGTTCGTGAGGTCGTCTCCAACCTGCACCAGCAGCTGATCAAGTGGAACCTGGTCGTGTGGACCGCGGGCAACGTTTCCCAGCGTCTGCACACCGCCGACCTGTTCGTCATCAAGCCCTCCGGCCTGCGCTACGAGTACCTGACCCCGTCCTCCATGGTCGTGTGCGACCTTGACGGCAACGTGGTCGACGGCACCGAAGCCCCGTCCTCGGACACCGCTTCCCACGCCTACATCTACCGCAACATGCCCGACGTCTACGGTGTCGTGCACACCCACTCCACCTACGCCACCGCTTGGGCTGCCACTGGTCAGAACATCCCGTGCGGCCTGACGATGATGGGCGACGAGTTCGGCGGCCCGGTGCCGGTCGGCCCGTTCCGTCTGATCGGCTCGGAGGCGATCGGCGAGGGTGTCGTCGAGACCCTCAAGAAGTACCCGAAGTCCCCGGCCGTCCTCATGCAGAACCATGGCCCCTTCACCATCGGCAAGGATGCTGAAGGCGCCGTCAAGGCCGCTGCCATGACCGAGGAAGTCGCTCACACCATGTGGGCCGCCCGTCAGCTCGGTGACATCATCGAGATCGACCAGGCCGACATCGATAAGCTTAACGACCGCTACCAGAACGTCTACGGCCAGCACTGATCTGATGGAGTGTCCGCCGCGTTACGGAAGGCTCGACGTACCTTCGTACGCCTTCGCCTTCCGCGCCTTGCGGACACACACATCAAATCAGCGCTGACTCCGCCAGCACGGTGGCGTCTTGGCTCCCCTCTCTGAGGGGAGCCTCGGTCGGCGAATGAAACTTAAACAAACCCCCATAAACAAAGAAGTAAAGGAAGTAACCCTATGGTTATGGAAAACCCCTTCGAGGGCAAGGAAATCTGGTTCGGCGTTGGTTCGCAGGACCTGTACGGCGAAGAAGCCCTGCGCCAGGTCGCCATTCACTCCGCTGAAATGGTCGACTACCTGAACAACACCGGCAAGATTCCGGCCAAGATCGTCCTCAAGCCCACCCTGAAGTCCTCCGACGGTGTCAAGGAGTTCATGGTCGAGGCTTCCGCCAACCCGAACGTCATCGGCGTCATCACCTGGTGCCACACCTTCTCCCCGGCCAAGATGTGGATTCGCGGCCTCGAAGTGCTGACCAAGCCGCTGCTGCAGCTGGCCACCCAGCACCACAAGGAAATCCCGTGGGAGACCATCGACATGGACTTCATGAACCTGAACCAGGCCGCCCACGGCGACCGTGAGTTCGGTTACATCGTCTCCCGCCTCGGCATCAAGCGCAAGGTTGTCGTCGGCCACTACACCGATCCCGAGGTCGCCGAGAAGCTCGGCACCTGGGCCCGCGCCTGCGCCGGCTGGGATGCCTCCAACAACATGAAGGTCATGCGCTGGGGCGACAACATGCGTAACGTCGCCGTCACCGAGGGCGACAAGACCGAGGCTGAGCGCGTGTTCGGCGCCTCCATCAACACTTGGGCCGTCAACGAGCTCGTCGCTGCGTACGACGCCGTCAAGGACGACCAGGTCAAGGAGATCATCGAGGACTACAAGGCCAAGTACGACGTCGACCCGGCTCTGCTGGACGCCAAGTACGACTCCCTGTTCATCGCCGCCAAGGAAGAGGCCGCGATGGTCAACATGATGCGCGCCAACGGCTGCACCGCCGGCGTCGACAACTTCGAGGACCTCGGCGCTCTGCCGCAGCTGCCGGGCGTTGGCCCGCAGCGCTTCCCGTCCGAGTACGGCTGGGGCTTCTCCGCTGAAGGCGACTGGAAGACCGCCGTCCTCGTGCGCATCGGTGCCGTCATGGGCTACGGCCTTGAGGGTGGCGCCTCCCTCATGGAGGACTACTCCTACAACTTCACCGAGGGTGACGAGCTCGACATGGGCTCCCACATGCTCGAGGTTTCCCCGTCCATCGGCACCATCGCCAAGCCGAAGCTGGAGATCCACCCGCTGGGCATCGGCGGCAAGGCCGACCCGGTCCGCCTGGTCTTCTCCGGCAAGCCCGCCAAGGACGCCGTCGTGGTCTCCATGTCCGACGTTCGCGAACGCTTCCGCCTGCTCATGGACGTCGTCGACGTCGTTGAGCCGCAGGGCTCCCTCAAGGAGCTTCCGTGCGCCCGCGCCGTCTGGGAGCCGAAGCCGAGCCTGAAGACCGCTGTTGAGTGCTGGATCACCGCCGGTGGTTCTCACCACACCTGCATGACCACCTCCGTTGGTCGTGAGGCTTGGGAAGACTTCGCCCGCATCGCCGGTGTTGAGCTCGCCGTCATCGACGAGAACACCACCGCTCGCCAGTTCGAGAAGGAACTGGAGCTGTCCGAGATGTACCACCGTCTCAACAACCAGCACTGATTGGCGGAGCGTATACCGCCTTTCCTCAGGTTCGACGTACCTTCGTACGCCTTCGCCTTCGGACGGCGGTCTCCGCACGCGCCAATCAGCGCTGGCAAGCCAGCACTGATGACTAAATCAGTCTGCTGACTGCTACCGCTGAAAAGGGGCTGTTCCGGGAAACCGGAGCAGCCCCTTTTGCTGTTATCGGCAACTCCCCACAAACGCATCAAAAATCGCCTGCGAGCGTGGATCTACCTTGTAGAGAAACTCGGGATGCCACTGCACGGCCCACAGGAAGTGGCTTGCCGGCCGGTACAGGGCCTCGATCACGCCGTCGGGCGCGACGGCCATGACCTCGAGTCCAGCAGCAGGCTCACGAACCGCCTGATGGTGATAGCTATTCACCGCAATCTCAGTCTGCCCTGCGAACAATGAAGCCAGGGGAGTGCCGGGCACCAAGGAAACGTTATGTCCGAACGCATCGTACGGCGGATTCATATGGTGTTCGATATCGCTCGGATGCTGGCTTGGCAGATCCTGCCACAACGTGCCGCGCAGCGCTGCGTTGATGAACTGAATGCCACGGCAGATGCCCAGAATCGGCTTGTCCCAAGCCATTACAGCTGGCAGCAGAATCGATTCCATTCGGTCGCGCTCAGGAGAGAGCACCTCGCTACGGCCGGTGGCGGAGGCCGCTGCACCAACCATCGGTCCCACATCCGGCCCGCCCGTAAACAGAAACGCGTCAAACCGTTCGGCGCATTGCGCAAGAATGTCGGTGTCATCGGTCAGCGGCAACATGACGGGCGTACCGCCGGCCCGCATTATCGCCTCCATATATCCGGGCAGCATCCACAGACTATCGCGCCCGTAATCCATCAGCGGAGTCACCGCAATGAGCGGTCGATTCGTAGTCATGCCTGCCTCTTTTCGCCCAGGTGTTGTTTTCGTCGTTCTGCCGCGAATCGCTTGATTCAGTGGCCGATAATGCCGCCACTGTACCGAACCAATGTAACCGGTCGGCCAACATTATTTCGTTAGCCAGCCGCGACGAGATCGCACAATGTGCCAATGATGGGGGCATTCGGTGTGACCTTGTCAATGTTCGGGCCATTGCACTTTCAGCGGGGAAAGCATGCCCCGTCCGCGCATCATGATGAACGAGTAAGGTTGACGGGGAGGGAGAATCACATGAACCAGGCATGCGTACGCAACGACACCATCGACGCGGGCAACCATCATGGCCGACCGCAATACCGGTCGTTCCTGCGATTTCTGACATCGCAGGAACGCAACGTCATTTGGCTGTTGCTGGCCATTGCTTTTCTTCCGGTGGACGGCACCACGCTTGGCCTGTACGCGCCGTTCTGGTCGCCAATCAGTCCGGCGCTGTTCGCCGTGTACTGCCTATGCAATTGGCGGCAACTGCGCATCGCAGCCAACCGGTACCTGCCAATGTTCCTCCTACCGGTGGCCTGCATAATCCTGTCCATCCCGGGATGGCTGAAGTTCGGCATCCACCTCAACGCCGCGTTCATGAGCATCACCGGATTGCTGGGCGTGCTCGCCACTTTGGGTGCGATCGCCCTTGCGTTCGACATCAAACGCATTCCGTGGCGTACGCCATTGCGGATTCTCATCGCATCATACTGGGTTTCCTTCGGAGTGGGCGTCGTGCAATGGCTGTCCATCCGTCTGCACGCCAAACCGTTGACCGACTATTTCTCGCACCTCATGTACCGGCAATACATTAGCGACAACTCGGTGTGGGGCGGCGGCCGTCCGCAGTTCCTGTTCGCCGAGCCCAGCTATATCGGCATGCACCTGTTCGGCATACTGCTTCCGCTCATGTGGCTCATGCGCGGGCGCGACCGCATCTACGCCAAACGGCTGCGTGACCTCATCGTCACGTATGCCGTCGGCGCGGTGCTCATGCAAGCCGGCACCAGAATCGTCATCGATTCCGTCGTGGCGTTGCTGATCGCCCTTGTGGCGCGCACCGATTGGCATGACGGCGCACGCCGCGTCCGGGGCATGCTGCAGATTCTCGGCGCATGCGCACTGGGCCTGCTGGGTGTGCTGGCGGATTCCAGACTCTCCGCCATCGCGGAAAACGGGGCCGAGGGAGACGGCTCGTTCTTCGCGCGGATCTACCAAAGCCTCGATCCGATATGCGGATTGCTCACCCATCCGTGGACGCTGCTCACCGGTTATGGCGCGGGCAACATCATCAATGCGGTGTGGGCCGGCGCGGCCAAAGCCGGACGGCTGCTGGACGGTCTTGGCATGAACGGCGGCGCGGCCACGGGATTCGCGGCCGGCGTGAACGCGGACACGGTGTGGACGATGTGCGCGTATACCAGCGTCATCGCCGAATACGGGCTGATCGGGCTGGCCATGCTGGTCGGAGCCTCGATGGTCTGCATGACGCGCGGGAGGACGGTATGCCGTGGCGGTGCGGATGGCGCATCGTCCGACGAGCTGGCGCACGGTGTTTGTGTCGCCGACGTTGCCGACGTTGCTGATGTTGCCGGGGGTAATAGTGGTGGTGGCGTTGCCGGCGCGGGTTCGGGCGAATCCGGCGTCTGGCACAAGACCGTCATCTGCTGGCTCGTCCTGGTCGCATACCTGTACATCCAATGCGAGAACTATGCGTTCGCCGCTCTGCCGCTTCTTGTGTTCGCCGCCTCGAAGGTGAGGCGCGAGCCTGATTTCTCGCGGGCCGACGCATCGACGCGGCCCGAGATGGACCAAAATCCAGAATAAACGACATTCGCCGCTGTTCCGTTTTTTGCCCAAGGCGTATCTCTTCCCGTATCTTGAGGTGCATCATGTATTGTCGCGGCTAACTAACCGGCGAAACGCGGCATGTTTCGCATTTTGGGCGAAAAGCCCAAGGCCCACAGGAGGTATTGATGACGTTCGTTGCACGGTCGGTGCGCTATGTGCTCAGAAAACGAGTACGAACCATAGTGCTCCTTATAGTATTGACCATCATAACGACGAGCATGCTATCCACGATCGCGGTTTCTCGGGCAGCTCAACAGGCCGCCGGACGAATCGAGAAGGAAGCGGTCGGCGGGTTCGTGCTGGCCAGCAACCTGCAGGGCAGCATGCTCACGCCTCGCGGAGGTGGCATGGTGCGTCCCGCCGACGTGCGCAGGATCGCCCAACTGCCCGGGGTCGATTCGTATATGGTCCGTCAGAACGCCACCGCTGATCTCGTGGGGGCGAATGTGGCGAAGGTCCCCGGCGGCGATGATTACGATGCGACCAAGGAGCAGCAATTCGGCAACGCCGCCAACGTTATAGGCACGAATGATTCGTCGAAACTCAACGTGTTCACGTCGCGCACGCTCGGCATGGCCGAAGGACGGCATCTGAAGGCCTCCGACAAGTACACGTCGATGATCCATGAGGATCTCGCCAAAGCCAACGGGCTCAAAGTCGGAGACACGCTCACGCTCAAGGCCAACGCCTATGACGCCGACAACGAATCACATTCGACGGCGACCGTCAAGACCACCATCGTGGGCATATTCAAGGGCGACAGCGCCAGAAAGGTATCCAGCCGAGCGGAACTCACCGCCAACACCATCTACACCGATCTGGATACCACACGCGACCTGTACCAGTACAAGGACGGCAAGGAAATATACCAGGACGCCACCTTCGTGCTGTCCAAGGGCGTTGACGTGGAGAAGACCATGGACGCCGCGAAGAAACTCCCGGTGGATTGGAACAACTATCAGATCACACGCAACGACCAGTATTCATCGAGCATGCTGCATGCCGCCCGCGGCGTGCGCTCCATGATGCGCGGCGCCCTGATCGGCGTGACCGTCTCGGCCGTGCTCGTGCTCAGTCTCATGCTGCTGCTGTGGATGAACGACCGCCGTCAGGAGATGGGCATACTGGTGTCCCTTGGCGTCGGCAAGCCCTCCCTGGTCGCCCAATACCTCACCGAGATGGTGCTGATCGGTCTGCCGTCCCTTGCCCTCGGCTGGCTGTGCGCGCAGGGAATGGCCCAATGGCTCGGCACTACGGCGCTCCATTCCGTGAACGCCTCCGCGGCGAAGGAGCTGAGCAGCATGGGGCAGGTCGGCGGCGATCTTGAATCCAGCATGTCGGTGCGCACCCTGGATTCGCTCACGGTGTCGGTCGATGGGACCGCCATGCTGTACGTGGCGCTCGGCCTGTTGGCGGTGATGCTGGTGTGCGTCGCGGTGGCGTGCATGCCGATGCTGCGTAAATCGCCGCGAGACCTGTCGGAGATTCGATGATGAGCATGAATGTGTGGAAGCGTGCCACGTTGGCGATCGTACGCAAGCCGGTACGCAGCGGCATCATCGGTCTGCTGATGCTGATGGTCTTCACGAGCCTGGTGGCGCAGGTCGGAGTCTCGACGGCCCTGCGTACCATGTCCGACGGCATCGGCGCGGGCATGGGCATAGGGTTTACCGTCAGCGCCGGCGAGAATCCCATCAGCGCCGAGGAGGCGAGCCGGTTCTCGCGTATCCCCGGTGTGACGAAGACCGCCTATGCGACGAAGACCTTGGCGCAGGTGGATGGCGCGCGCCCGGTCATGCCCCGGCAGGGCCCCCGATTGGACTCCGATCTGGCCATGCAGGTCAGCGTGCTGGGCACCACCGATTCCTCATTGTCCGAGGAATTCCAGAGCGGCCTGTACCGCCTGGAGCAGGGCCGCCATATCTCGGGCGACGGCGACAATGTGCTGGTCCACCGCGACTTCGCGATGCAGAACGGCCTATCGGTCGGCTCGACATTCCGTCTCCGGCAGGAGGGGCGCAACGCCACGGTGCGTGTGGCCGGGATCTTCTCCGGCAACGTGCAGGCCCAAAGCCCCCTGCCCTCGGACACTTCCGAGAACCTCATCTATTCGGGTAGGCGAGTAGCTTCCGCTCTGACCGGAAACGACCGGATCGACATGATCCGATGCCTGTCGGATAATCCGCAGGACCTGTCCGCGGCTATTGGACGGGCCAAGACCATGGCCGGCGGCAAGTACGACGTCACCGACGATTCGGCCCGGCTCTCCGGCGTCCTGCAATCCGTGCAGACGGTGCGTAATCTGGTGCGCATGGTGCTGCTGTCCGTCTGCCTCGCGGACGTACTGGTGCTGGCGATGGCGCTGGTCTTCTGGATTCGCTCACGCATCCATGAGATAGGCACGCTTCTGGCCCTCGGCATCGACAAGATGCGGATCGTCGCACAACTCGCCATCGAAACCGGACTCATGGCGGCGGTCGCCGCCCTGTGTTCGCTGGGCACCGGCGCCATGCTGTCGGGATACGTGTCTTCCCGACTGTTGCGCGATTCGGGCGTCGCGCCGCTGGAATCGTTGCACGTGGAGGCCTTGCCGCCTGAGCAGACGATGCTCATCCTGCTGCTCGGATGCGCGGTCATCGCCGTGGCTCTTGCCGTGTCATGCGCCGCCGTGCTGTCCAAATCCCCGAAATCCATTCTTTCCTCTATGCGTTAGGAGTCACCAATCATGTCTAACTGTCTGCAACTGGACCATGTCGATTACGCCTACGGCGCGGCGAAGATCCGTGTTCTTTCGGATGTCAGCGCGGATTTCGAATCCGGGAAGATGTATGCGATCACCGGCCCGTCCGGCGCCGGCAAGAGCACGCTGCTGTCGCTGCTGGCCGGCCTGGACGCCCCTCCCGGGGAGTGGTCCGCTTCGAAGGGGAGGACATCGCCGCATCGGGCTATGCGAAGCACCGCCGGGAGCACGTGTCCCTGGTGTTCCAGGACCATAACCTGATCGACTACCTCACCCCCGAAGAGAACCTGCGGCTGGTCAGCGCCAAGGCCGATATGAAGATCCTCGAGGAACTGGGTTTGAGCCGTGAGGAATCCAAGCGCAACATCATGCACCTGTCGGGCGGCCAGCGTCAACGGGTGGCGGTCGGCCGCGCGCTGGTCGCCCCGGGCCGCGCGATCCTCGCGGACGAGCCGACGGGCAGCCTCGACCCGGAGATGACCGACGAGGTGATTCATCTGCTGCAGCACGCCGCCCATCAGCTCGGCAAATGCGTGATCGTGGTGACGCATTCCAAGCGCGTCGCCAACTCCGCCGATGTCGTGCTGCGTCTCAGGAGCAAGAAACTGACCCGGGCATGACCCACCTGGGCCGGGCGGCACCCCGGCGACGACCCGCATGAAATCATCGTCATAATGACGCCTGCGATCCCTGGACATGAGAAACCGCACCTCCGATCATCGAATCTGAATTACTTCAGTCCAACAATCGGGGTGCGGTTCAAAAGGCCCTCTCTTCATGCCAGATCACAAGGAACCGCGCGTCTCACCGCTTGCCGTTGTAGATCTCGTTGTCGATCACATCGGCGAACACGCGATTGACGGCCGGGCGCACCACTTTCAGCGACGGCGTCAGGCACTTGTTCTCCTGCGTGAACTGCGTGTCCAGCACGGCGAACTTGCGCACGGATTCGGCGCGCGAGACCGTCGCATTCGCCTTGTCCACGTACTGCTGAATCTCCTCGCGCACCGCCGCGTTCGTGGCGAGCCGGTCCACCGGCGTCTCCGTGGACAGTCCATGCGCGGGCAGCCACAATGCCAGCGACTCCGGATCGAGCGTCACCAGCGCGCCGATGAACGGGCGCTGGTCGCCCACCACCACGCAGTGCTCCACGATCGGGCACTTGGCGATCTCTTCCTCCAGCGGAATGGGGGAGACGTTCTTGCCGCCGGCAGTAATAATAATGTCCTTGATGCGGCCGGTGATGATGATGTGGCCCTCATCATCGATCTCGGCCAAGTCGCCGGTCCTGAGCCAGCCGTCGGCGGTGAACGCCTCGGCCGTCTTCTCCGGCAGATTGTGGTAGCCGCGGAACACGTTCGGGCCCTTGACCTGCAGTTCGCCTTCGTCGGAAATGCGAATCGAGGAGCCGGGCGCGGGCTGGCCTACGGTGCCGATCACATTGTCGGTCACGCGTGTGGCGGCGAACGGGGCGGCGGTTTCGGTCATGCCATAACCCTGAATCATCGGCAGTCCGATGCCGTTGTAGAAATGCGCCAGATCGAGCGACAGTGGTGCGCCGCCGCAGGCCACGTACTTGATCTTCGGGCCCAGAGCACCGCGCACCGTGCGGTAGACGAGCGTTTCGTACTTGGCGCGCTCGGCGATTTCGGCAAACGTGTGCTGCTCGCCGGCCTGCTCCTTGCGGCTCCAGACGCGCGCGGCCTCGGCGGCCTTGACAAACAGGCGGCCCTTCCAGCCGGCACCGGCCTTGTGCGAGGCGGCGTTGTATACCTTCTCGAACACGCGCGGCACGCCCAGCAGGTAGGTCGGTTCAAACGAACGCAGGTCCGGCAGCAGGGTTTTGGTGTCCGGCAGATAACCGACCACGCCGTCATCGGAGGCGATGGAGGCGTACTGGATGAATCGCGCGAAGCAGTGGGCCAGCGGCAGGAAGAGCAGCAGGCGCGGATGGTCGTCAAGCACCACTTCATGCAACGCCTGCGAGGCGGAGATGGTGATGGACACGAAGTTCTTGTGGGTCAGTTCGGCACCCTTCGGGTTGCCGGTGGAGCCTGAAGTGTAGACGATGGTGGCCAGATCGTCGGCGCGCACGGTGGCCACGCGCTCGTTCAGTTCCTCGTCCGAAACAGCCACGCCCAGACCTTCGAGCGCGCCCAGCGCGTTGCCCTCGATCATGAGAATCTGCTTCAAGGCAGGACAGTGGTCCTTGACCGAGTCGAGCCGGTCGAAGCGCTCGCGGTTGTCGGCAAAGGCCAGCTTGACCGCCGAATCGTTCATGATGCGCTGGGCTTGCGGGGCGGAGTCGGTGTCGTAGATCGGCACGCTTACCGCGCCCACTGCGGCCAGTGCGAAATCGAGAATGCCCCATTCGAGACGGGTGGAGGAAAAGATGGTCACCGCGTCGCCCTTGGCGATGCCGAGCGCGATCAGGCCCTTGGCGGCTGAGACCACGCGCTCGTGGAATTCGCCGGTGGTGACGTTCTGCCAGCGGCCGGGGCCGATTTTCTTGGCGGCGATTACCGTGTCCGCGCCGGTGCGGGCAAGGCGATCGGTAAGTAGGGAGTAGATGGTCTGGTTGTCGCGGATTTCGATGGATTCACCAGGCGTGGTGTAGTGGTCAAGCATAAGCGGGCCGTGTCCTTACGTGCGTTGCGTGATGGCTGTTGACAAAATCGAGCCATTCTGACAAGTTAGGTTACGCTGGCGTAAGGTTGCGCGCGTTGTGGGCAATGGAGAAGTTGTCTGTCTGGTTTTGTGGATTGTATACAACGCCGTGTCTAACCGGTTTGCTCTACGGTTATGACACCGTGTCCATTTCGGGAGCCATCGACTTCCTGCAGGACAAGTACGTGCTGAGCCCGGCCCTGCAGGGTCTGGTCATCAGCTCCATCATGATCGGCGGCGTGATCGGCGCCGGCTTCTCCGGCTTCCTGTCCGATAAGTACGGCCGCCGCCGAAGCACTGGTCGCCGCGCAAAAAGCAGCACTAGGCCGCGTTTGCTGCGTCTATTGGCGAATTGATCATATGGGTCGTCTGCGTGCAGACGACCCTTTTGCGTTCCGTCGGCTTCTGACACCGTAGAAACGTGCTTTCTCGGCTTCGAGGGGCTGATTTTGCCTTATCTGGAAGTCTACTTCCACTTCGAGGGGCTGATGCCCAAGTAGACACGGCCCTAAAACGGCGGAATGACGTTGACGTGTAGCCGTTTATACTTCCGATTACATGGATGAGGAGCCCCTCGAAGCGGAGATAGACTTCCGGCAAATGCGAAATCAGCCCCTTGAAACGGAAGTAGGCCTCCGGCAAACGCAAAAAATAGCCTCCTCGAAACGGATAAATGCACGTATTGGGTGTAGTGGATGCTTCAGCCCCTGATATCGAAGCATATTTTTTCTGGTTGGCGCGTCTAGCATGCGCACTCCGCAATCGATAATTCTGTGGCCTCTCTCACTTTAAAAGTCTGGCGTGTGCGAGGGCGTTCGCTTAAAGTGAATGGGATTGCGCGGAATGTGGAGCGCAGGTACACATGACGAGGGCACACCGCAACAACACGGCAAGGGGAAGCGGACCATGTTCGACGAACGACTGTTCCAATTGGCGCCTGGCTTGAAAAAACTCATAGCTGGCAAAGTGGCCCTGATGTGGGTAGGTCTGCTTGCCAACATTGGTTTTATGCTGTCGCTGGTAATGCTGCTGAACAGCTTACTGACCGCTGTGGCACCGCCGCTGCTCCAATGCGGCGGCACTTCGCAAGGCGCGGCCTGCCCCGTGCCGTTGTCTGATCGGCACGGCGCGGATGTGCTGCCCATGGCTGGCGACGTCATGATTTACGTGCTGCTTGCGCTGGTCTGTATAGCGGTCCATTACACGGCCACCACGCACGCCACCCGTCTCGGCACCGAAGCCGCCGAACGAGTCAAGCTCGCTTTGCGCTCCAAGCTGTACCGCAAAATGGTGGCACTCGGCCCGTCCTACAAAACCCGCATCAAGACCTCGGATGTGGTGCAATCCGCCGGCGAAGGTGTTGAACAGATTCAAAGCTTCTTTGAACTGTTCCTGCCGCAGCTCTTCTATGCGATTCTTGCGCCAATCACCTTGTTTGTGGCCATTGCGCCGATTAACGTGCCCGCTGCTGCCGTCATGCTGGTCTGCGCGCCGCTCATCATCGTCGTGACCGGCATCGTCTCCATGACCGCCGCCCGCGCCTTCAAAAAGTACTGGGTGCGCTACACCGACATGGGCGCCGCGTTCCTCGACAATCTCCAAGGCCTTGAGACCCTGAAAAACTTCGACGCCGACGAGCGCGCCGCCATCGAGATGGACAAGAAAGCCGAAGGCTTCCGCGTGATGACCATGCGGGTGTTGCAGATCCAGCTGCGCTCGCTGACCGCCATGGACATAGTGGCCTACGGCGGTGCTGCGGCCGGCATCGGTGTGGCGTTATGGCAATACGCGCATATTGGCGATGCTTTTGCCAATGGTGCGTCCGGCTGGTCGCCAATCGCACTGGCCTCACATCTGCCTGGTGTGCTTGCCTACGCGGTATACGGTCTGCACTATCTCATCCCGTTCGGGGTGGGCTACCCGCTGTCTCTTACCGGTCTGCTGTTCATTGTGCTGCTGTCCGCCGAATTCTTTATTCCCATGCGTCAGCTTGGCTCGTTCTTCCACGTGGCGATGAACGGCATGACCTCCACCAAGCGCATCTTCGCTCTGTTGGACACCCCGGAGCCCGAGCATGGCACGGCGACCCTGCCGGCCAACGATTCCGATTCCGCTGACGACGGTCTGACGGTCCGCTTCGACCACGTCGGCTATTCCTATGATGATGCCGGGCACGGCGACTCCAAGTCCGCATCCGCAAAGACCGATAAGCAAGGTGAAACCAGCCCCAATTCCGCCGTCGCTCCTGCGCTCACCAACATCACCTTCGCCGCACGGCCCGGTCAGTTCACCGCCATTGTTGGCATCTCCGGTTCCGGCAAGTCCACGGCCGCCTCGCTGCTCGCCGGTACACTGGCCGGTTACCGAGGTTCGCTCACGCTGAACGGCGTCGAGGTATCCGATTTGTCAGGCGAAACACTGGCCGGAGCCGTCACTGTGATTGGTGCCAGCAGCCATCTGTTTGCGGGCGCATTGCGCGAGAATCTTCTGATGGCCTTGCCCGATGACGAGATTCCTGATTCGCCGGATTCCGTGGACTCCCGTCTGTGGTCCGCGCTCGAGCAGGCGCGCATTGCCGACTTCGTGCACGCACAGCCGAACGGACTGGGCATGCCGATTGAGTCCGATGCCGCCAACCTGTCCGGCGGCCAACGCCAGCGCATCGCCATCGCCCGCGCGCTCCTGCATGATTCGCCGGTATTTGTGTTCGATGAGGCGACCAGCAGCGTTGACATGGAATCCGAAGAGCTGATCCTGGATACAATTCGCGAATTGGCGCAATCCCGCGGCAAGACGGTTATTATGATCACCCATCGCATGGCCAACGCCGAACACGCTGATCAAGTGGTGGTGCTCGAACACGGCAAGTCGGTTGAGAGGGGCACCCATACCGAGCTGATGACGGCGGACGGCGTCTACGCCAAGCTGTTTACCACGCAGGCAGATATTGAGAACTTCGGAGAAGGCCATGCTCGGCGTGTGCTGCAGGTTGGTTCCCGCAAGCAGGAGCTGTCCGACGACAGTCGGACTGAGGGTGGCGCAGCGCGCGTAAGCGCAGAGCGGGTATGACGGTTGACCGCCTGCAGTCAGCTTTGCCGACGGCTTCCGTTGGCGGGAGTGAGCAGGCCTCGGCTGAGACTCCGGCTGGTGTTGCAAATAGCGATTCGTCTTCCAAAATGAGCACATTCCAAGTGATCAGGCGACTGCTTAAGGAAGCCCGACCGCTGGCAGGACTGATGGCAGTGGCCTCCACCGCCGGCACCATCGGCCATCTTTCGTCCACCTTCCTGCCCGTGTTCGGCATTATCGCGGCATTTGCACTTACCGGTAATCCGGTGTGGGGCATGGGTGTTGCGCCCGCCGTCATCATGATGATTATCTGCGCTCTTCTGCGTGGCATCACCCGATACATTGAACAATATCTGAACCACAATGTGGCATTCCATCTGCTCGCACTCTTCCGTTCCAAGGCGTTCGCCGCGTTGCGCAGACTGGCGCCGGCCAAGCTCGCGGGCAAAGGTAAGGGCAACCTTATCGCCATGCTGACCACCGATGTGGAACTGCTTGAGATCTTCTTTGCCCACACCATCAGTCCGGTGGCCATCGCGGTAACCTCCACCATCATCTACACGATTGTGGCCGCCACCCTAAGCCCATGGATGGCGCTGGCGTTGATTGCCGCCCACCTGGTTATCGGCATCCTTGTGCCGCGATTCTTTGCCACCGGCGTACGTAACCTTGGCCCTGCCATCCGTGGCGCTGCCGGAGAACTCGACAATGTGATGCTCGATGACATGCGCGGCCTGGACGAAATCATCCGATTTGGCCGCGGCGAGGAACGTGCGCAGGCCATCGAGGACCGTACCCATGCGTTGTGGAAGGATCACGCCAAGCTCAGCAAGGTCAACGGCCGTTTCACCGGAATCAGCGGACTCTTGGTGGCTGTGCTCGCAGCGGCTTCGGTCGCCGTGGCTATTGCCTGTGCCGGCGCGAACCCGCAGAGCATTCCGGCTCTGATTGCCGCCTTCGTGCTGTTCGCCAGCTCGTTCGGACCGACTTTGGCGCTCGCCGCCTTGCCCGCTAACCTGACTCAGACCTTCGCGTCCGCTAGCCGACTGTTCGGACTGATGGACGAGGTGCCCGCTGTGACCGAGAACGGCACTGTTGTGCCGCAGGAGTATATGGGCATGCGTCTTGATGACGTCACCTTTGCATATGCGGGGGAGCGCGAAGTCCTGTCCGACTTCTCGCTTGACGTGCCGCAGCATGGCGTGCTGGGTATCCAGGGGCCGTCCGGCCGAGGCAAGTCCACCATGCTCAAGCTGCTGCTGCGCTACTGGGATCCGCAGCGCGGTCAGGTGACGTTGTCCGGCACGCCGTTGCCCGAGGTCGATGTGCATGCTCGCCGACGTATTCAGGCCATGATGAGCCAGGAAACCCACCTGTTTGATGGCTCTATCCGAGACAATCTGCTGATTGCTTTGCCTGAGTCCGAGGTTGAAGCTGCAAATGTTGCAGGCAATGGGGAAGTGGGTGCCAAGACCGTTGATTCCCGACAGCAGCAGTTGGCGGCGCAATCGGCAGAGGGCGATGCCGTTCAGGTGGCAGCAGCTGACGGTCTCGATGCTCGTTTGCGTCAGGCTCTCGCCAAGGCCTCCGTGCTTGATCTCATTGATTCCCTGCCCGATGGCCTTGATACTCAGGTAGGCGAGTTGGGCGACCGTCTATCCGAAGGTGAACGCCAGCGTATCGGTTTGGCTCGTGTGTTCCTGCGCAATGCTGATCTGGTGCTTTTCGACGAGCCGACCAGCCGTTTGGATGCTTTGAACGAGGCTATTATTCTACGTTCCATTCACGCTATGGCCGTGGGTGAGCAGCATGCAGACAAGGAGCGCGGCGCGGCTGTGGTGCTGGTCTCCCACCGCGAATCCGCCATGCGCATTGCTGATGCGGTACTCAATCTGTAACTGCCTGTAACTACGCGGGAATCACATCGCATTGCGTTACGTTACCGCGTTGCACTGCGGTTCCTCGCGGGTGGCGGCGATGCCATCTCCGGTCGTCATTGCGTTGCTGCGTTTGTGTTGCGATATGTGATGCGGCAACGCAGCAATGCGGCAATGCAATGTGATGTGGCAACGTGGCAACGCAGCAATGCGGCAATGCAATGTGATGTGGCAACGTGACAACGTAGCGATGCAATAACGCGGCAACATGGCAACATGGCAATGCAGTAACGCAACGCAGCATTCACGCCTTGATCAAAGTGCCGATGATGAGCGCCTTCTGCAGTTCTGGGCGGAACAGGTCGTGAAATTCATGCGACATTTCGGTTTCGAGTTTGACCGATGCATGGATGTCGTCAGTGCGAAGGCGTGCCTGTTCGGTGCCGATGATGTGCTCGAGCACCGCGAATCCCTCTTCGGTTTTGCCGGCTTGAATGAGGAATCGTGGGCTTTCCGGTGCTCGCACCATGGAGAGCGGGAACGCGGCGGCCGGAATCGCACCCAGCCTCAGCATCCAACGCCAACCGGCGTTGACATCCCAGCTTCTGGGACCGTAGGAGGCGATGATGTAGTTGATGACATTGGTCAGGAAGATGCCGCATACCGCGAGGAGCTGATAGGAAAAGGCAAGCAGACCGCGGATATTGACCGGCGCTTAAGGCCAGACCGAACGTATATTTGCCCGATCCGTGAGTACGTATGGTTGTTCCCAAGGGATTGCGCTGCTTGGAAGTAGCTTGAAACAGGCCCGCCATATGCTTTTCCTCTCAATACAGCTATGGGGGGTGCCTGTTCATACTAGTCAGATTCTTGTCATATGGCGTTGAATATCTACAAATGTGGGCACTAGTGAGGCGGCTGAGTGGTGGAATCGCGCCGTGGTGTGTGGGTGTTGGGGACTCACGAGCATGCTGCGCGTTATTTGGTGGTGTGCTGAGAGTCGGGACCTACTCACGTTGGGGGAGGGGATGAAGAGCCTCTGAGACAAGTCGCTGTTCGACTGGAGATTTGCTCACGTGGAAAGCATGGAAAAGGCGAAAAAAATCAGGCGTGTCGGGTGATTTGACAAATTGGTACACAGGTGTATCATCTTAGGTATTGGTACACGGGTGTACCAAAGAAAACACCCCAAGGAAAGGTGGCCAGAGGAGACTTCGCAAGCGGCCAAACGAATCGAAATCCAACGCAGCAGTCGATTCGTTTTTGGCAATCGGAAGGCAGTCGTCAACAATCGGAAGGCAGCCAAAGACAGCCGGAAGATAACCGAGAAGTAACCGGACGAAAACCGGAAGCCAGTCGGAAGAAAGCCAACCACCCGCAAGTCAACTCCAATGGTCCAGAAGGAGATAACATGCGCAACACCAAGAAGGTCATCGCGGCAACGGCAGCCGTGGCCACGCTCGTCGGTCTCGCCGCCTGCGGCAGCAGCAACGACAACGGCGCCAACAAGGGTGACGCTGACAAGGCCGAACTCGTGTTCTGGGGCTGGGATTCCGGCAACTCGATGAAGGAAATCCTCGCTGACTTCGAGAAGGCCAACCCCGGCATCACCGTCAAGTTCAACAACACCGGCACCGCCGAGAAGACCTCCACCGCGCTCTCCAACGCCATCGCCGCAGGCAACGGCGCCCCTGATGTCGTGATGCTCGAAGATCCGACCGTCACCCAGTTCGCCGTCACCGATGGCCTCGTGGACCTGAGCGAATTCGGCGCCGACAAACTCGCCGACGACTTCGCCGCCGGCCCGTGGAACAAGCTCCAGTACAACAACAAGCCGTACGCTCTGCCGATTGATTCCGGCCCCGAAATGTTCTTCTACAACAAGGCAGTGTTCGACAAGGCCGGCGTGGACGGCGAGTCCATCAAGACCTGGAACGACTACTACGAGGCCGCCAAGAAGATCCGTGCCACCGGCTCCTACATCACCAATCTGGCCGGTACCTCCAACGACTATCAGCCGTTCACCGCCCAGATCTGGCAGGCCGGTGCCCAGCCGTGGAAGGTCGATGGCGAGAACATCACCATCAACATGACCAAGGACGAGGGCATGCAGCGCTATATCCAATTCGTCCAGAAGCTCATCGACGAAGACCTCGTGGACGCCAAGACCCCGAACTGGTCCGACGATTGGAACCGCGAGCTCAACGATGGCACCCTCGCCTCCCTGACCATCGGCGCTTGGATGCCGATCAACCTCATGACCGGCGCCCCCGATCAGGCCGGCAACTGGCGCGTCGCCCAGCTGCCGCAGTGGGAGGAAGGCAAGGAAGTCTCCGCCGAAGACGGTGGCTCTGCACTTGCCGTCACCTCGCAGTCCAAGAACCAGGCCGCTGCCTACAAGCTCGTTGAGTACATGACTCATGGCGAGGGCGCTCAGACCATGGCCGACACCGGTACCTTCCCGTCCCTGAAGAAGATCCTCCGGTCCGACTCCTTCACCGACCCGACCACCGAGTCCAACAAGAAGACCAACGACTACTTCGGCGGTCAGAACGTCAACGAAGTCCTTTCCGCCGCGGCTCAGCGCCCGACCGAGAAGTTCCAGTACCTGCCGTACAACCCGTACGCCCAGACCGCTTACGGCGACGAAGTCTCCAAGGCCTACTCCGGCGACATCACCCTGGAGAAGGCGCTTGAAAACTATGCCAACAAGCTCGCCGAGCAAGGCAAGCAGCAGGGCTACAACGTCACCGTCAAGTGACGCAACCGATCTATTGCCGGTACATCCGGCACTGACCAACAATCAAAACCTGCGGCTAGGCCACTCTCCTTCCGCCTAGCCGCCCGATCTCCCAAAGCGGGGATGCTCCCCAGTGTCCCCGCTTTCCCGTGCCCTCGCCTGACGTGACCGCTCCAATCGAGCGACCCCCTGGTAGCGGGCGCAGCACAGCAATCCGTATTCCAAGAAAGCAATCGATTATGTCCGATCAAACAATGGCCGCAGCCCCGCAGCCAACGGTGGGAATCCTGCCTGAGGAGGCGGATCTGCACACGGCCGAGGCCCGCGTCAACAAGCACAAGGCCGACTGGCGCGGCTGGAAGTTCATGTGGCCGTTCGCCGTGGTGTTCGTCTTCGTGTTCATCATCCCAATTGTGTACGCCATTTACATCTCCTTCTTCAAGAAGCAGATGGTCGGCGGCACCAAGTTCGTCGGCTTCGAGAACTACGCCCGACTGATTCAGGATCCGCAGTTCTGGAGCTCGGTGGGCCGCGTCACTATCTTCACCGTATTCCAGGTGCCGATCATGCTGTTTCTGGCCGCAGCCATGGCCCTCGCTTTGGATTCGATGAAGCTGCATGGCACCAAGTTCTTCCGCATCTCCACATTCCTGCCCTATGCGGTGCCCGCAGTGGTCTCCACCATGATTTGGGGTTTCGTGTATGGCGCCAAATACGGTCTGGTCGGCTCCCTCAACGACTTCCTCGGCACCAACATCGATGTGCTCAACCCCGACGTGCTGCTTGCATCCATCGCGAACATCAACACGTGGGAATATGCCGGCTACAACATGCTGATTTTTTACAGCTCCCTAAGCACCATTCCACACAGCTTGTATGAGGCCGCCTCCATCGACGGCGCTTCGGAGTGGCAGATTGTTAAGAAGATCAAGCTGCCGGAGCTGAAGGGCTCGCTGGCCATCACGGTGATCTTCTCGATCATCGGCAGCTTCCAGCTGTTCAACGAGCCGAGCATTTTGCAGAACATGGTTCCGGGCAACGCGATCACCACGTACTACACGCCGAACATGTACGCCTACAACCTGAGCTTCACCGGCAATCAGAGCAACTATGCCGCAGCTCTGGCCATCGTGATGGCCATCATCACCATGGCCATTGCGTATGTCGTCCAGCTTAAGAGTATGAAGGAGCAGATGAAGTAATTATGAGCACTGCAACCATGACTTCAACAACACCCATGACCCTGGCCGATCTCAAGGCTCAGGAAAAGGCCGCCAAGAAGGCCGAGAAGGAGCGTCAGAAGCGCATCGACGCCGACGAGAAGGCCGAGCGCAAGCGCGCCGCCAAAACCGGTTTCTCCAACCCGGCGAACCCGACCCGCTCGATGGCCCTGACCATCGTGTGCGCGATTTTCGCGGTCTACTGCCTCTTCCCGTTTGTCTACCTGATGATTAACGCCACCAAGACCCAGTCCGACTTCACTTCGACGTTCGGCCTCGGTTTCGGCAAAACGTTCGCCCTGTTCGACAACATCGCCACGGTGTTCACCTATCAGGACGGTATCTTCGGCCGCTGGTTCGTCAACACGATTCTGTATGTGGTGGTCGGCGCCGGCGGTGCCACCTTGCTGGCCATCATGGGCGGCTATGCGCTGGCCAAGTTCCGCTTCCCCGGCCGTAAGCTGTGCTTCGTGATCATCATCGGCGCCATTTCGGTGCCGGGTATCGCGCTGGCCGTGCCGCAGTTCCTGCTGTTCGCCAAGATGGGCCTCACGAACACCCCGTGGTCGATGATTATCCCGAGTTTGGTATCCACGTTCGGTCTGTATCTGATGTGGATCTTCTCCGATCAGGCCGTGCCGGATGAGCTGCTTGAAGCCGCGCGCGTGGATGGTGCCGGCGAGTTCCGCACCTTCTTCCAGATTTCCCTGCCGCTGTTGGCACCCGGCATCGTGACCACTGCATTGTTCGCCATTGTAGCGACGTGGAACAACTACTTCCTGCCGTTGATCATGTTGAAGGATTCCAACTGGTACCCGTTGACGATCGGTCTGAACCAGTGGAAGGACCAGGCTTCAACCGCAGGCGGTCAAGCTATCCAAAACCTCGTGATTACCGGTTCGCTGATTACGATCATCCCTCTGGTGATTGCGTTCCTGTGCCTGCAGAAGTACTGGCAGTCAGGCCTCGCCGCAGGCGCCGTCAAGGAGTAACCTCTGGCTCCCTCTGACGGGAGCTGGCCGCGGAGCGGACTGAGGGTGGTCATATGGGGATTCGACTGGCGACCACCCCCCAGTCAGCTTCGCTGACAGCCCCGCCAGCGGGGGCGGCCTCTCTGGTGTTCACAACCTGCAAGCACAGCACTTCCCGCAAACCGATACAATAAAGGATTTGATTAATATGACTACTCATAGAGCATTTAGGTGGCCGTCCCTGCTGACGGAATCCGGCCGCGGCATCGCGTTCGGCGGCGACTACAACCCGGACCAGTGGCCCGAGGAGACGCTGGACGAGGATATCCGTCTCATGGGTGAGGCCGGCGTGAACGTCGTATCGCTGGCAATTTTCAGCTGGGACAAGATCGAGCCGGTCGAGGGCGCGTTCACGTTCGAGTGGCTCGACCATGTGATCGACAGGCTCGGCAGAGCCGGCATCGCCGTGGACTTGGCCTCCGCCACAGCCGCCGCGCCGCTGTGGCTGTACGAATCCCATCCAGAGGTGCTGCCGGTAGACCGGTATGGTCATACCGTCAACGCGGGCTCACGCCAGTCGTGGCAGCCCACAAGCCCGGTGTTCAAGGAATACGCGCTGCGCCTGTGCCGCAAACTTGCCGAACACTACAAGGACAACCCGTATGTGACCGCCTGGCACATGGGCAACGAATACGGCTGGAACAACCGCTACGACTACTCCGACAACGCCTTGGCCGCGTTCCGCACGTGGTGCGAGGCCAAGTACGGTACCATCGACGCGTTGAACGAGGCGTGGGGCACGGCCTTCTGGTCGCAGCACGTGAACAGTTTCGACGAGGTGCTGCTGCCACGTCACATGGGCGGCGACGCCATGGTCAACCCGTCGCAGCAGTTGGATTACGAGCGGTTCGGCAACGACATGCTGCTCGACTTCTACAAAGCCGAACGCGACGCCATCGAGCAGATCTGCCCCGACAAGCCGTTCACCACGAACTTCATGGTCTCCACCGACCAGTGCGTCATGAACTACGCCAAATGGGCGGATGAGGTGGACTTCGTGTCCAACGATCACTACTTCCATGAGGGCGAATCCCACCTGGACGAACTCGCCTGCTCGGACGCGCTCATGGACTCCCTCGCGCTGGGCAAGCCGTGGTACGTGATGGAGCACTCCACCTCAGCCGTGCAGTGGAAGCCGCTGAACACACGCAAACGGGCCGGCGAACTCATGCGCGACTCCCTGGCCCACGTGGCCATGGGCGCCGACGCCATCTGCTTTTTCCAATGGCGGCAATCCAAGTCGGGCGCCGAGGCGTTCCACTCCGCCATGCTGCCCCACGCGGGCGCCGATTCCAAGGTCTTCCGCGGCGTATACGAGCTCGGTAAGGCGCTGAAGACCCTCTCCGACGCCGGGCTGCAGGGCACTGAGCTCGAGCGTGCCGGCACGGCGATCCTGTTCAGCGCGGAATCCGAATGGGCCACACGCTCCGAAACCCTGCCCAGCATGAAACTCAACCACTGGCACGACGTGCGCGACTGGTACCGCGGCTTCCTGGATGCCGGGCTGCGCGCGGACGTGGTGCCGCTCGCCTACGACTGGACCGGCTACAAAACCATCGTGCTGCCCACCGTGCTCAGCCTGTCCGACGAAGACGTTCTCCGTATCGCCGACTTCGCGAAGGCCGGCGGAACCGTCATCGTCGGCTATGCCGCCGGCCTGATCGACGAGCACTTCCACATCGGCCTCGGCGGCTACCCCGGTGCCGGCAACGGGCTCCTACGCGACATGCTCGGCATCCGCTCCGAAGAATTCAACATCCTCGGTGAAGAAGCCGAAGGCGAGCCCAGCGAAATCAGCCTGTCCAATGGTCTGACGACCCGCCTGTGGCAGAACGACGTGACTTCCGTAGCCGCGGACACCACAGTGCTTGCCTCTTACGCAGGTGAGTCCGCCGCCGACTGGGAGCTGGAGCGCACCCCCGCCATCACCAGCCGCCCCTATGGCAACGGTACCGCCATCTACGTGGGCTGCGACCTCAACCGTCACGACATTGCCCAGTTGCTCAAAGCACTTGGCTCCCGATGGCAGGAGTTGTCGGCGCAGCCGACTGAGAGTGGTCAAACTCCAACCTATCCCACCACAGATCCCCGCATCCTGCACACCATCCGCCGATCCGCAGACGGCTCCACCCGCTTCGATTTCTACCTCAACCGCTCAAACCAGCCCGTCGCCATCAACGGTGTGGAAGGTGATCCCATCATCGCCCACCGTTGCGAGACTGACGCCGTTGGATATACGCTGAACCGCAACGCCATTCTATCGCTAAAACGTCCTGCTAAACCGCGCTAGAATGGCAATGTTGTCCGGATAGAGGAGTGCGGCATGAGCGACGAGAAAACAGCCAAGCGTCGAGTGACGCTACGCGATGTCGCTCAGGCCGCCGGTGTATCGCTCAAAACTGCGTCGAACGTGATCAATGGCTCCGGGCGTATGACAGATGAGACCCGTGCCAAGGTCGAGTCGGTCATTAAGGACCTCGACTACCGAGTCAACGTGGCCGCCCGCAACCTCAACCGCGATCACACCGGCTTCATCACCCTCGCCGTGCCTTCGCTGATTCCGCCATATCTGGCCGAGCTCGCCAACCGCACCATCGAGGCCGCCCGTCAGCGCGACTATTCCGTATACGTCACCACGTATGCGGAAGGCTCCGCGAAAGGCGCGCGCGATCTGCTGAAGAAGTTCAACTCCACGGTGTCCGATGGCATGATCCTTTCCATGAGCGAGGTGGAAAACATTTCGCCCGATGATCTGAAGGTTGATTTTCCGCTGGTCATCGTTGGCGCGCGTACCACGTGGGGCATTGTGGATCACGTGACCCCAGACGATGTATCCGCAGCCGCCATGGCCGCAGGCTACCTGTATGACCGCGGTTCCACCAGACTTGCAGTGATCGGTGCCCGTGACGTTTACGACGAAGATGCATTGCTGAATGCCGTAGAAGGCAACGCGCAGCTGCGTCTGCGCGGCATCATCGAAGAGACCCGTAGGCGTGGGCTCTCCTTGGATCCGCAGCTGATTGGCAACACCGATCAGGATTGGACCATCGGAGCCGGTGCCCGTGTGACCCAGCGGCTCATTGATTCCGGCGTGCCATTCGACGGTGTGATTGCCTTGAACGATCAGTTGGCCATCGGCGCATTGACCGCTCTGCGCACCGCTGGTTATGAGGTGCCCGTGCAGGTGCAGGTCATCGGCTTCGATAACAACGAGGAAGCCCCCTACCTGCAGATTCCGCTGACCACCATGGATTCCCGCCTTGACTGGACGGCTCCCACGGCAGTGGATCGCATCCTCGGACGCATCGACGGCAGCATCACCAAGTCCGAACTGCTCACCACCGAATCCCAGGTCATCGCCCGCGCCTCCACACGCTGAACGACATTGCTGTAATGCTGGTGTTGCTGTACTGGGCCGTACGAGGCGTTGATACACCGGTTGACCAACACGGCATAAAGTGCTAAGGTGACGATTGCGTGGTACACAGCTGTACCGCGTGGCGCATAAGGAAAGGAAGCGCCAAGCATCACTGGGCGTTCGTTCTGAGCGTTCACCATTCAAAGGAGAAAAAGCATGCGCCGAAATACCGCGCTTACTCGCATTATGGCATCCGGCGTGGCCGCCATAATGCTCTGCGCAGGAGGCACGTTCACTGTAAACGCCGCCGAAGAAGAACCAGTTAAAGCCGACGTCTCGGTCAAGGCCATCCAAGGCTTAAGCGATGATTTCATCGGCGGTATGGACGTCTCATCCATGCTCTCGTTGGAAGAAAGCGGCGTCACGTTCAAGAACGCCAATGGCGAGGTCGAGGATTTGTTCACGTTGCTCAAGGAATCCGGCGTGAACTATGTGCGTCTGCGTGTGTGGAACGATCCGTTCACCGCAGACGGCCAAGGATATGGCGGCGGCAACGTCAACGCCGATCGCGCACTGACCATGGCCAAGCGAGCCACGGCAGCAGGGCTGAAAGTGCTGATCGACTTCCATTACTCCGATTTCTGGGCCGACCCCAGCAAGCAGCAGGTGCCCAAGGCGTGGAAATCCTTTGAAGGCGACGCGGACAAAACCGCCGACACCGTATACGACTACACCAAGCAGACTCTGACCACGTTCAAACAAGCCGGCGTGGACGTCGGCATGGTGCAGGTCGGCAACGAAACCACTGCGAAAATCGCCGGCATCTCCGGCTGGGACGGCATGTCCAAAGTATTCTCCGCAGGTTCCAAAGCCATACGCGAAGTGCTCCCCGAAGCCAAGGTCGTCATTCATTTCACCAACCCGGAGAAAGCCGGCACCTACGCCACTTACGCCAAACAGTTGAGCAACCACAATGTGGATTACGATGTGTTCGCCAGCTCCTACTACCCGTTCTGGCATGGCACCACCGAAAACCTCACCAGCGTGCTCAAGAACGTGGCCTCCACTTATAAGAAAGATGTGATGGTGGCGGAAACGTCGTGGGCATACACCTTGGATGATGGCGACGACGATTCCAACACAGTGCCCAGTAAAGTAACCGCCGATAACCTCAAGAAATACGACATCAGCCCGCAAGGCCAGGCCGATGAGATTCGCGCGGTCGCCGAGGCCGTGAACAATATCGGCGACAATGATGGCGATGGCGAAAACGACGGCCTGGGTGTGTTCTACTGGGAGCCCGCATGGGTGCCCGTGGGCACCGGCGGCAAGGATAACGCCGAACTGGTGGATACGTGGAACAAGTACGGTGGCGGCTGGGCCACTGAAGCGGCCGGCGAATACGATCCCAATGACGCCGGCCTGTACTGGGGCGGCTCAGGTGTCGATAACCAAGCTTTGTTCGATTTCGATGGCAAGGCGCTCGCCTCTCTGCCGACGTTCAAGTACATTCACACCGGTGCCGTCACCGATCATGTGTTCACCAAGATAGATCCAGTGGAGATTACCGCGACTGACTTGGATTCCATCGACGCGATCAAAGCGCAATTGCCGAGTGAGGTGGCCGCACACTATCAGGATGGGGTGGACGAGACCGAAACCGTGACCTGGCAATCCGCTGCGCTTGACTGGATTCGTGGCGCAGGCACATACACCATCACCGGCACCACCAACGCTGGCCACGACGTGACTGTCACCGTCACCGTCACCGCCACTCCCGCCAAGGATTACGTAACGGACGGCAGCTTCGAGAACGCTGAGAACGATAAGAACTGGACCATTGCCGGCACCGGTGCGTCCATCACCGAAGACAGTGGCAACGCCGCCGACGGCAAGCGCGCGCTGAAGTTTTGGGCATCCGATGCCTACAGTTTCTCCGCCACGCAGACCATCACCGGACTCGAGCCTGGCGAATACGTGCTGACCGCCATGAGCCAAGGCGCGGCAGCGGACAACGCCGCTATTACCGATGGTGTGGCCCTCTCCGCCACAACGGGTGGCAAGACCACGTCCGATGCGCTGGAACTCAACGGTTGGGTTAAGTTCGATACCGCCACCGTGCCTGTCACCGTGGGTGCTGATGGCACAGCGACCATCACCATCACGGGCAACCTGCCTGCCGACGCATGGGGCAATGTGGACAAGGTCTCACTCGTCAAAAAGACCGAAACTCCGGTGAAGCCATCCACGGAGAACCTGGACAAGGCCGTGGCCGAAGCCGGGAAAATCAATCGCGATGAGTACACCAACGAGTCGCTCGCCAAACTCGATCAGGCGCTTGCCGCCGCTGACGTGCTGCTTGCCGGCAGCACCTACACCGAGCAGGACGTGAACGATGTGATCAAGCTTGTTGCCGATGCCATTGCCGGCCTCGCCCAAAAGGAGGTCTCCAGCCTGACCGTCACGCCAAGCAAAACCACCTATCAGGTGGGCGATGCCATCGATGCCGACCATGATCTCAAGGTCGTGGGCAACTATTCCGCAGGCATGGGCAACGTGACGCTTTCCGCCGACCAGTTCACGCTCGATTACGATTTCTCCGCTCCCGCTGATGCGGCGAAGGTTACCGTAACGCTCAAGTCGAATCCGAATGTCACCGAAACCTATACGGTTGCGGTTACCGCTCGGGCCGAAGGTGGTTCCGGCAACGGCTCGGACGGTGCGGGTAATGGCGGGGCTACTATCAATCCCGATACGGGCGAGGGCGATAAGACCAACGGTGCGAATGGCGACAAGATCACTGGTGTGCTGAGCAATACCGGTAGCGCGGTGACTGCCGTGGGTCTTGCGGTTGTCGTTCTCGGCGTGGCCGGCGGGGTCTCGCTTGCTTTGCGTCGTAAGCGCTCCTGATAGAGACTGATGCGGCATTATGATGCGGTTGCCGGCAGCCGGCAACCGGCTGCCAGATGCCATCTGTCGGCTGTCGTTTATCGGTTGTCGGCTGTCAGATGCGTCTGTCTCGGCGCAGCGATGCGATTCTGTCCCGGTTCGTGCATCAATCGTTTGATGTGGGTACCAGGACAGAAATCACTGTCCTGGTTTGCGAAAACGGGTGTTTTTCGCGTACCGGGACAATTCCCGTTGCCCCGGTTTGCACGTCAATCGTTCTACGTGAGAACCGGGACAGCATGTTGATTTCGGGATTGGCTGTATTCCGCCGATTCTGTTTGTCGGGGTATGTGGACTTTGGGGATTGTCTTGTCCTGGTTCTCGAAAATGGCCCGAAATTGCGTACCGGGACAACGATTTCTGCCCCGGTGCAAACGTCAATCGATTGACGCCTGTACCGGGGCAAATTCGCGCCCGGGAACAATAGGGCGAGGGCCGGTCGCAGGAGTAGAGCGTGATGTTGTCATGATTGCGCCCGGCTCTCCCACACGGAAGGCCGGGCGCAATCATGCCGTTTGGTTGCAGCACCCGCACATCGCCTGCATAACCGTGTACAGTGGCGTGTAGTTGCAGTACATGAAGGAGCATCACAAGCCATGACCAACGGACACATCAATCCCGCCAACGTGCCGGACATCGCCTTGAAAGACGGCCATTCCATTCCGCAAGTCGGTCTCGGCGTGCTACGTATCGACGATGAGGGCGTGGTCCCCGTCGTCGAATCCGCGTTGGAAGCCGGCTACCGCCATATCGATGGTGCGGCCGGCTACAACAACGAGGCCGGCGTGGGCCGCGCGCTCGCCGCTTCCGGATACAACAAGGGCACCAAGCGCGAGACCCTGTGGGTCACCACCAAGCTGCGCGACTCCCAGCAGGGCTACGATTCCGCGCTCAAAGCTTTCGACAACTCGCTGAAACTCCTCCAGCTCGATTACGTGGACATGTACATGATCCATTGGCCCACGCCGTTCGACTGGCGCAGCACCGACACCTGGAAGGCGTTCGTCAAGCTGCGCGACGAAGGCATGGCACGCACACTCGGCGTATGCAACTTCATGCCCGCCGATCTGAAGCGTCTGCACGAGGAGACCGGCGCATGGCCGGCCGTCAACCAAATTGAGCTGCACCCCACGTGGCAGCAGCGCGAAGTGGTGGCGTTCTGCAAGGAGCACGGCATCGCCGTGGAGGCCTACTCGCCGATGGCGCGTGGCGCCGACCTCAACGCCGGCGACGGCACCATCGAGAAGATCGCCGCCGCCCATGAGGTCAGCCCGGCCCAGGTGATTCTGCGCTGGCACATCGAAAACGGCACGATCATCATCCCCAAGTCCGTGCATGCTGACCGCCAGAAGGAGAATCTCAACCTGTTCGGCTTCGCCCTGACCGCCGACGAACACGCTGCCATCGACGCCCTCGACGGCCCCACCCGCGCCGGCCACGACCCCCTCACCTTCACCTATGCGTGATTGATGGCACGTCGTAACGCCCACTTCCGCCGTCGTTTCAACGCCTCTGGACCGCTGGAGCGCGTGCTGATTCTCATCGTTCTCGCCGTAGCAATCGGCGTGACCATCGGCCTGTTACTGCCGCAGGTCAGCTCCGACGTGGCCAAAATCACCGGTGGCTACACTGCCACCGGTTCAGCCGCCGACACTTTGAACGCGCTCGCCGTAGACGACAACCAAAGCTCCTCCGGCTACGACCGCGATTCCTTCGGTTTCCGCACCACCGACGTCGACGGCAATGGCTGCGACGTACGCGACGACGTGCTCGCCCGCGATCTCACGGACATCACCTACAAATACGCCGGTTCCTGTGTGGTCGAGTCCGGCACACTGGCCGATCCGTACACCGCTCAGACCATCCATTTTGTACGTGGCCGCGCCACCAGCGCCAAAGTGCAGATCGACCATGTGGTGGCCCTTGAAAACGCTTGGCAATCCGGTGCGCACGACTGGTCCACTGCCAAACGCCATGAATTCGGCAATGACCCCTACAACCTGCTGGCCGTCGACGGTCCGGCCAATCAGGAGAAGGGTTCGGCTTCCGCCGCCTACTGGCTACCCACCAACGCCGACTACCGTTGCGACTACGTGGCCCGCCAGATTGGCGTCAAAGACAAGTACCAGCTCACCGTCACCTCCCAAGAAAAGGACGCCATGCTCGCCGTCCTCCACACCTGCCCGGGCCAGGCCGTGCCCGCAGACGAATAGGGGCTACCGCTCAGGATTGTTGAGCATAGGTGCCTGCCCCTCGTCATAAGCGCGCAGGAGCCGTCGGAGCAAAAATGTGGTGAAGTATGGTGCGGTGAACACGTGTTCGCTACTACCGATATTGCCGGCGGATAGTTTCACGCCGAACTGAATTTCCGGATAAGAATCCGAAGCGATTAGCGTCCGCATGGATTTGGCGGTGCCTTTTTTCGATTTCACCTCCACCGGCACCAGCCATTCGCGCGTGCGGACGAAGAAATCCTGTTCCAGTGTGGAATCCTCTTTTTTGTAGTAGTACAGGTCATAGCCGGATTTCCGTAGCGCTTCAGAGACGATGCTCTCGTACATAGCACCCTTATAGACACCAAGATTACGATTGGCCCGCAGATCATCACTGGCCTCGTCGTCAAGCATCGCTACGAACAGACCGGTATCGCCGAAATATATCTTGAACTTGTTTTCGTCATAATTGCCTTTCAACGGCAGTTCAGGATAGGACATACATCGGCAGATATTCACCATTCCCGAGGTTTCAAGCCATTCCACGCATCCTCGATAGTCTTTGAAACGCGCTCCGCTGGCAACCTTGCTGATTTGGAACTTCTTGTTTTCCTTGGCGAGTTGCACGGGAATATGGTTGAACACGTTGAGAATTCGTGCCTGATCGGGTCCTTGCGCGTATTTGCGGATATCCTCCTGGTAGTCCAAAATAAGCTGGCGCTGCAATTGCAGTGTTCCCTCGAACGTGCCAGTGCGTATATGGGAGGCGACAACCGCAGGCATGCCGCCAAGCACGCAGTAATCCATAAATGCCGTGGAGAAGACGTTCATTTCCACTTCAGAGAATGGCGTAGCATCACACAGGTGGGTGAACATGCTTTCGATGACGGCCTCATCGTATCCGCGAGCCCACAGAAATTCCTCGAAGTCCAACGATCGCATTTCGTAGTCGGTCTTATATCCCACGCTATTGCTTTCGATTTGCTTATAGCTGATGCCCAGCATTGAACCGCTGCAAATCACATCATATTTGCCGTCGATTTTAAAGAACTTCAGTGCAGTGACGATATCAGGATGGGCCTGGATTTCGTCGAAAAAGATGAGCGTATCGCCCGGAATGAACTTTTTAGCTGGGTCGATCAGGGAAATATTGCGGACGATGGTATCCGCGCCATAACCGTCCGCAGTGATTGCGCGATATTTCGGTTCCTCAACGAAGTTGATTTCCACTACCGAACGGTAGTTGTGTGCGGCAAAGTAATCGATAGTCTCTGTCTTGCCTACTTGACGAGGGCCCTTGATGATTAGCGGGGAGCGATTCGGGTCGGATTTCCATGCATTGAGATAGGCATCGGCTTTGCGTTTGAGATACATGAGGAGCCCCTTTCCGAATTACTGCTATATCAATGATTTTACACTTTCATGAGCGAGTTTTCTGCCGTCTGGCACATTTCATGAGCGAGTTTTCTAGTAATTTCCTCATTTCATGAGCGAGTTTTCGGCGGTTTGTCACATTTCATGAGCGAGATGGCGGGGAATGCCAGCTGCCAGTCCGCCAGTCATCCATCAATCGTCCGCAGATTGTCCGTCTGTTGACGTGAGAAACATGCCCGCGCTATAACTGAGCCCGGTATGAAGGGAGAAGGGAATAGGAACAGACGATATGGCAGTAACACACACCGCAGCAGATGCCACTGCGGCAACCACTATGACGAACGCCGTGGCAGACATCGAACAGGAAACACCGGAAATCGAGAAGGAACGCCAGCTTGCCGGAGTCGGAGCCGGAGCTGGAACCGTGGCAAACGGCAAGAAAAAGCCGCATGACCATGCGCTGGCCAGCATCCTCGGCCCCGCGTTCGTGGCGGCCGTGGCTTACGTCGATCCTGGCAACGTGGCGGCCAACATCACCTCCGGCGCGCGATACGGCTACCTGTTGGTGTGGGTGCTGGTGCTCGCCAACGCCATGAGCGTGCTCATCCAGTATCAGTCCGCAAAACTCGGCATCGTGACCAACAAATCCCTGCCGGAACTGCTGGGTGAACGTATGAGCGATGCCGGCCGCTTCATGTTCTTTATGCAGGCCGAGGTCATCGCCATCGCCACCGATCTGGCCGAGGTGATCGGCGGCGCCATCGCCCTGAACCTGCTGTTCGGATTTCCACTGTTCATCGGCGGTTTGGCGATTGGCGTAATCTCCACGGTGATGCTGTGGTTCCAAGGCGGCAAGACACAGACCACATTCGAGCGCATCATCATCGTGATGCTGCTGATTATCACATTCGGCTTCATCGCAGGCCTGTTCGTAGCCCCGCCGAACCCCGGCGAAGTGGTCAAAGGCATGATTCCACGCTTCCAAGGCGCCGACTCGGTGTTGATGGCCGCCTCGATTCTGGGCGCCACCGTGATGCCGCACGCCATCTACCTGCACTCCACGCTGGTGAACGACCGATTACGCAGGCGGCGAAAAGCGTCGATCAAAACGCAGCTGAAAGGCTCGAAAATCGATGTGGTCTGGGCGCTGTTGCTGGCCGGCACCGTGAATCTGGCGATGCTGGTGCTCGCCGCCAACTCGCTGCACGGCATGTCTGGCACGGATTCCATCGACGGCGCACAGCGGGCGATCGCGCAGGTGCTTGGCCCGGTGATCGGCACGATCTTCTCCATCGGCCTGCTGGCTTCGTCGCTGAGCTCCACATCGGTCGGCACGTACGCCGGCTCGGAAATCATGCACGGTCTGCTGCACGTTAACGCTCCGATGTGGGCCTGCCGCGTGGTCACGCTGGTGCCGGCACTGATTGTGCTGTGGTTCGCCAAGGACCCGACTCAGGCGCTGGTCATCGGCCAGGTGGTGCTTTCCATCGGCATCCCGTTCGCCGTGATTCCGCT